>Ga0181599_1000767_pt1 | contig 33222 bp, 20 predicted proteins | sample 041ome_3_FD_148658 | JGI IMG/M metagenome (GOLD analysis project Ga0181599, IMG submission 148658) | Coastal salt marsh microbial communities from the Groves Creek Marsh, Skidaway Island, Georgia - 041405US metaG (spades assembly) | ecosystem: Environmental > Aquatic > Marine > Intertidal zone >...
AACGTCCCATCATCCTTGTCCCGGCGCTCCATGTTGTACAAGCAGCTCGCGCCCTCGTCGCCCGTTTTCGTGTATAGTGTACACCTCCTTTGTGCGGTGGTGGCATCCTTTGTGCCGTCACGCGCGTCGTCGTCGTCGCACATCGCGTAAAAAAACTCTGTGCTATGGTCTCTCCTCTTTTCGCGGTGCGCTCGCGCGCGGCGTCGCGAGGTGTCGTCGCGCAGTGGCGCACGTCGTCGGTCGCGCGTCACATGGTCATCCATGACGCTGCATATAAACCCTAAACCCTACATGTAGAAGGGTTTAAGAACGGCACGACCAAAACAAGTGAAATCCGTCACAGTGGTGCTCGTTGGACCACCACACCACCCTAAACCCTAACTAGGGTTTACCTAACTAGGGTTTACCCGCCCCGCCCGCCGCCCATCGAGCCCTAATTTAATCGCGCGACGTGTCTGTCGCGCCATTCCGCGACGCCTGACGCCGCCATGCTCGCCGCGCGCACGTCCATCGCCAGTACCTCCGCGCTGAGCGCCGCGCCGTCGTCGTCCGCGCACCGCCACGCGCCCTCGCGCGGCGCGCTCGTCGTCACCGCGGCGTCGAAGAAGAAGGATGTGCGCTTGCAAGTGACCTTGGAGTGCACCGAGCAGCGCGAGTCTGGCGTGATGGGGATGTCGCGATACATCACGCAAAAGGTACGTACGACGATGCGTGTGCGTGTGCGCGTGCGGTGCGCGCGCGTGTGTGTTGGATGATGCGTGGGTGCGCGCGCGTGCGGACACGCGTGCGGTGCGGCGTGATTCGTGGTGAGGCGAATCACGCGCGCGTTGAGGGTTTCGAGCGCGGGTGGACTGACGTACGTCGTCGCGTTTTGTTTTCTTTGACGCACAGAACCGCCGGAACACGTCCGGGCGCATGGAATTGATGAAGTACAACCCGTTCTTGCGCAAGCACACGCTTCACCGCGAGTTGAAAAAGTAGAGTGCGCGGTGTTTATATATTTTTTAATCAGACATTCAGACGTACACATCGGATAGGGCGCGCGCGTACGAAGGACGACGTACGGTGGGAGCTCTTTGTGAATGCATGTGAATGGACGCTAAGTGTCAAAGCTTTACAAGTCTATCATAAATCCCTCGAGCAAAGTTTAGTACGGATCCGCGAGCTGACGTCGCGCGATGCGACGTCGTGCAGCCAGCGGCGAAAGAATAGCCGTCGTCCCGCTCGCCCCCTTCGACGCGCGCGACGTCGCGTTTCGAGTCGACATTTTAATTCTTGGCGACTAATTCGAAACCGTCAATCTTAATACCCATGTTCGCCGCCGTACCCGCGACAATGTTCATCGCGGAATCAATCGTGGTGCAGTTCAAATCGGGCATCTTAATCTTCGCAATCTCCTCGAGCTGGTCGCGCGTGATGCGGCCGACCGTTTGCTTTTGCGGATCCGCCGCCCCCTTGGGCACGCCAGCCGCCTTCTTCAACAACACCGAAGCCGGAGGGGTCTTCAAGATGAACGTGAAAGACTTATCCTCGAAAACCGTAATCTCAACCGGGATAATCATACCCGGCTGGTCCGCGGTGCGCGCGTTGTACTCTTTGCAAAACATCATAATGTTGACACCCTGCGCGCGCGCGACGAAGACGCGACGATTCACAATACGTCAGTCACGACGAACAACACACACACACACAAAAAAATGAGAGCACACAACACACACGTCACACGAACGTGCGTATGCCGGTGATGGCGACATCACGCCGCGTCTCTCGCCGCGGTCGCGTCTCGCGAACGCGCGTCTCGCAAACCCTCAGCCACTTAGGTCTTTCCACCCATCGCGTATCCCGACCCACCGCGCGCGCGCCGTGCGACGCACGTTCGGTGCGTCACGCGCGCGCAATCCCCGCATTCAAACACATACCTTCGCACCGAGCGCCGGCCCGATCGGCGGCGCCGGGTTCGCCTTACCCGCCTCGATCGCGAGCTTGATGTACCCCGCCACTTTCGCCGCCATGACGACTGGGCGACGCGCGCCCGCGTGCGCGCGAACATCGCGGCGCGCGACCGCGTTCGCCATGAACGCGCTCGTCGTGTGCACGCGAGCGGTGCACCCGAGCGTTTCAGCCTTGCTCGCGCGGAGCGAAGACGTGGTGCACGCGCGGGTTTTCGTCGCCGCGCGCGGCGCGGGCGATGCGCCGATGACGCCGACGGGCGATGATGCGGACGTCACGGGGGTGAACATCGTCGACGTGTGGGGGTCACTCTGGGGCGTTTAGACCGTGTGTGGTGAGGGGTAATTGGAATGAATTACGCCGCGTGTGTTTTACGTGTGCGTGGCGTCGACCGATGCCGAGTCGTCGCGCGCGAGCGTGTGCGGCGTCGACGGTCGAGAGGGGGTCACACGCGCGCGGTGGGCCGTTTGTAAACCCTAATTATTGGTGCCTCGATTTGACGTTTTTGAATTTAAACTGACTGTCGCGACGTCGTCGTTCGTCACTTCACCGCGCCGCCGCCGCGCGCATGGCGACGCCGCGACGATCGCCGAGGTCGGCATCGAAAGCCACGTCACCACCGCCGTCGACGCCGCCGTCGAGCCGACGACGGACGCGCGCGACGCCTGTGAAAGACGGCCAAGATGCCGGCGATCGACGCGCGAGCGCGGATGCGCACGCGGACGCGCCGATGGATGACGACGGACGACGCGCGATTGGGCGCGCGAGCGGCGCGAGCGCGGACGGTGGGCTGACGTCGCCCGTGACGCACGCGCGTTCGGGTGGGGCGACGCCGCGAAGGTCCACGGGTGGGGCGGATGTGGAGATGGCGGATGCCGCGCGCGCGGCGCCGGCGAGTCCGCTGGAGGATTTGTTTTCGCCGCCGGCGCCGCGCGCGGGCACGGGCGTCGGGGCTGCGCTCGCGACGCCGCGGAGTGCAATGCACGGCGGTGGCCGCACGCCGGGGAGAGTTGGATTTGGTACGCCGCGGGCGACGCCGCGGAGTGATTTGGGGTTGACGGGGAGCGCGCGCGCGAGACGATACGCGGGCGAAGGCGACTTTGCGGGTGGATCACAGCTTCAGGGCACGCAGGATGATTTTTTAGCGTCGCCGCCGATGAGTGCTGGAGATCATTTATTGCGTGCGCGTCAAGCGCAAGATGAAGAGGCGTCGCATACGTATATTTGGGGCACGCGCGTCAACGTGTACGACACCAAGCAGCGTTTTCGACGCTTCATCGAACACTTTGAATTACCCGATTCTGGTGTGTCGTATTACGATGAAAAATTGCGTGCATTGGAAGAACTCGGCCAGGCGGTTTTGGATTTGGATTGCCAGCACGTGAATGAGTACGATTCATACTTGTACAAGCTTCTTATGGATTATCCGCAAGAAATGATTCCGCTCTTTGATGACGTCGCGAGCGATTATTTTCAAGAAAGTATCGCACCGTTGGCTGAGGAGGCTGAATTTGCGCGCATCATCGTTCGGCCTTTCAACGTACTGAATGTGAGACCCATGCGTGATTTGAATCCCTCGGACATTGATAAAATGGTGAGCGTGCGCGGGATGGTGACGCGCTGCACGACGGTGATTCCCGACTTGAAGCTCGCGTTTTTCAAATGCTTAATGTGTGGAACGTCTCCAGATCACATTCAAGTCGATCGAGGTCGCGTGAATGAACCCCCGCTGAAATGCCCAGGATGTGGGAAACCCGGAACGATGACGCTCATCCACAACCAGTGCATTTTTGCGAATAAGCAAACCGTCAAGATGCAAGAGACTCCAGACGCGATTCCCGAAGGCGAAACGCCACACACGGTGTCGATGTGCGTGTTTGACGAACTCGTCGACCAGGCCAAGCCAGGTGATCGCGTTGAAGTCACTGGTGTGTATCGAGCCGTGCCGATTCGCATAAGTTCCACGCGCCGAACGTTGAAGAGCGTGTACAAGACGTATTTGGATATCATTCACATTAGAAAGGATTCCGCGAATCGCATGCGAAACACGGCGGGCGCGGAGGATGACGAAGGAAACAAGAACTCTTCGGCTGAGCGATCTTCCGGGGTGGCAAGTAGCGCTGGGCCAAATCAAGCGATTGAGTTTCCCCCAGAACGCGTGGCAGAATTTGAAGAGTTGAGTCGCTCGCCTGATATTTACGACCGACTCGTGGCTTCGCTCGCGCCTTCGATTTGGGAGTTGGAGGACGTCAAAAAGGGTTTACTTTGCCAGCTCTTCGGCGCAACAAATAAAACGTTTAGCGGTACTGCCGCGAACAAAGTTCGCGGTGATATTAACGTCTTGCTCGTCGGTGATCCAGGCGTTGCCAAGTCGCAAATGCTCACGTACGTGCATCGAATCGCGCCGCGCGGCATGTACACCTCTGGCCGAGGTTCATCCGCAGTCGGTCTCACTGCCTACGTCACGCGCGATCCGGAATCCAAAGACATGGTTCTTGAATCCGGTGCGTTGGTGCTTTCCGACCGTGGTATCTGCTGTATCGATGAGTTTGACAAGATGTCCGATAGCGCGCGCTCGATGTTGCACGAAGTCATGGAACAGCAAACGGTGTCCATCGCCAAGGCGGGGATCATTGCCGTATTGAACGCTCGTACGTCTGTTTTGGCGTCGGCGAACCCTGTTGGAAGTAGATACAATCCGAACATGTCCATGGTGGATAACATTCAGCTCCCGCCCACTCTGTTGTCGCGTTTTGATTTGCTCTACTTGTTGCTCGACAAGCCAAACGCGGAAACGGATCGACGCTTGGCTCGTCACTTGGTGAGTCTTCACTACAAAGAGCCACCGCAAAAGAAACGTGGCGCCATTCCTGCTTCATTGCTTACGGATTACGTCTCTTACGCGCGTGCGATGATTCAACCCGTGTTGAGTGATGAAGCCGCCGAGGAACTCGTTGAAGGATACGTCGAGATGCGACGCATGGGCGGCAGTCGCAAGGTTATCACCGCCACGCCGCGTCAGTTGGAGTCATTGATTCGTTTGTCAGAATCGTTGGCTCGCATGCGTCTGTGCGAACGTGTCGATCGCGACGATGCCAAAGAGGCGTTGCGTCTGATGCGAGTCGCGATGCAGCAGTCCGCCGTCGACCCACGCACGGGAACCATTGACATGGATAAAATTTTAACCGGCCACAGTTCGGCTGATCGACAGCACCGCCGGGTTGTCGCTGACGCCGTCATCGCGTGCTTATCGGCGTCAGCAAACGGTAAACTTAGATTGAGCGAGTTAGTAAAGGCGTTGGCTGAGAAGAACGCGATGACGTTGAGTGTGCAAGAGGTTCGCGACGGCGCCATGCTCCTCGTTGAGCAAGAAAACGCGAGCATTCGCGGCGACCTCGTCACCCTCTTATGAAGGCAGCTATAGCAGAAAGTGTGTGTAATTCAATTCACCCAAGGAAGTTAAATTCATTATAACAAAGCGTGAGTCATGTGATCCTAATCCTATCATGGCCACTATGTACAAAGGCTCGCGCCGAATGACGGCTTGACTTGAGTTTTCGCGCGTTGGCAAATGTAAGTAATCAAATTGTGTTTTGTGGTGCTCGAAGCCTCACCAGACTAAAGAATGCGACAGCATCGGGATTACCCCTTTAGCTGATGCCCGCGGCACCAGTGTACGCGCTACCCGCGGAGAGCTCCTTACCATCACCAGTCAACACCGTAATCATACCTTCCGCGTTCACATCCATGATGCACGACGACCCCTCAGAAATCTCACCCGTGAGCATCTTCTCGGAAAGGTTATCCTCCAACAAGCGCATGATGGCACGACGCAACGGGCGCGCACCATACGCCGGGGAGAAACCTTCGTCGACAAGACGATCCTTGAAGCGCTCCGTGCACTCAAGAGTGATGTCCTTCTCCTTCAAACGCTTGAACACATTCTCAAGCATGATGTACGCGATTTCGCGAACTTCTTGCTTGTTGAGTTGACGGAACACAATGATTTCATCAAGACGGTTAAGGAACTCGGGACGGAAGTAGTTCTTGAGATCCTCCATGACTAAGCTCTTGATACGGTTGTACGATTGGTCTTCAGCGTTATCGTCAAGCTGGAAACCCAAGCCACCGCCACCCTTTTCAATCGCCGACGCGCCGACGTTGGACGTCATGATGATGAGGGTGTTCTTGAAGTCGACAACGCGGCCCTTGGAGTCGGTCAAGCGACCGTCTTCAAGGATTTGAAGCATCATGTTGAAAACATCAGGGTGCGCCTTCTCGATTTCATCGAAAAGCACGAGGGTGTACGGACGCCGCCGAACAGCCTCAGTGAGTTGACCACCCTCAGAGTAACCGACGTAACCCGGCGGAGAACCGATGAGCTTGGACACGGTGTGACGCTCCATGAATTCAGACATATCGAGGCGAACCATGGCATCTTCGGAACCAAAATAGAAGGCCGAAAGGGACTTGGCAAGTTCGGACTTACCAACACCAGTCGGACCGGAGAAGATGAAGGACGCAACTGGGCGGTTCGGGTTCTTCAAGCCGGTACGGGCGCGGCGAATAGCGCGAGCGCACGCGACGACGGCTTCTTCTTGGCCAATCAAACGCTTGTGGAGGGTTTCTTCCATGTCCATCAAACGAGTACCTTCATCAGACGACACCTTATCGACGGGGATACCAGTCCAGGCGGCGACAATGTCGGCAATGTCTTGCTCGACGACAGTCGGGCCCGTGGCGTCGCCAGAGTCAACCTTAGCCTTGTTTTCTTCTTGCTTCTTCTCCGTGATAGCCTTGATTTGGGCGCGGAGTTCAACTTCGCGATCGCGAAGACCACCAGCGGCTTCGAAATCTTGGGAGCGAATGGCAGTGTCCTTCTCCTTCATCAAAGCCTTCAACTCCTTGTCGAGTTCCTTGGCTTCCTCCGGGAGCGCGGCGTGCGAGAGGCGCACGCGGGAACCAGCCTCGTCGATGAGATCGATCGCCTTGTCGGGCAAGAAACGATCGGAGATGTATTGGCTGGAGAACTTCGCGGCCGCAATGAGAGCATCATCGGAGTACTTGAGCTTGTGGTGCAATTCATAGCGCTCACGGAGACCGCGGAGAATTTGAATGGTTTCATCCACCGTCGGCTCCGGAACTTGCACCGGTTGGAAACGACGCTCGAGCGCCGGGTCCTTCTCAATGTGCTTGCGGTACTCATCAATCGTAGTGGCACCGATGCACTGGAGTTCCCCACGCGCCAAGGCGGGCTTCAAGATGTTCGCGGCGTCAATGGCACCTTCCGCCGCACCAGCGCCAATGAGCGTGTGAACCTCGTCGATGAAGAGGATAATGTTTTCATCGCTCTTGACTTCATCCATGAGCTTCTTGAGGCGCTCTTCGAACTCACCACGGTACTTGGTACCGGCAACGAGGAGACCCATGTCGAGAGTCATCATGCGCTTGGAGTCGAGCGTTTCCGGAACGTCGTTCGCCGCAATCTTTTGCGCGAGACCTTCGGCAATGGCAGATTTACCGACACCCGGCTCGCCAATCAAGCAAGGGTTGTTCTTGGTACGGCGACCGAGAATTTGCGTCACACGCACAATTTCGTTCGTACGGCCAATGCACGGGTCAAGCTTACCCTCTTCAGCCTTCTTCGTGAGATCGCTGCCGAATTCCTCCAACGTCGGTGTCTTCGAGCCCGCCGCCGCGCCTTGACCGCCGCCGGCGCCGGCGCCGACGGCTTCTTGGGTTTCGCCAACCATGCGGATCACTTGAGAGCGAATCTTCGCCGGATCGGCGTCGAGGTTCTCAAGAACGCGCGCCGCAACGCCTTCGCCTTCGCGGAGCAAACCGAGCAACAAGTGTTCGGTACCAATGTAGTTGTGACCCAACTGGCGCGCCTCTTCGAGCGCGAGTTCGAGCACGCGCTTGGCGCGCGGGGTGAATGGAATCTCCACCGCGACAAAGCCAGAGCCACGACCGATAATCTTCTCAACTTCAATGCGCGCCTCCTTCAACGAGATACCCATAGACTTGAGCACCTTGGCCGCGATACCCGTACCTTCACCAATCAAACCGAGCATAATCTATCGAGCACACGAGCGCGCGCGCAAAACCTCCGTCAGTCGCGCGTTCATTCACCTAAACGTGGCACCACAATCACGCACACGCGTGCGCGCCACGCCACGCCAACACACGCATCGCGCACATCACACCCTCGAGAGCATGCGTCGTGCAATTCGCGCGTGCAATTCACGCATCCTCGCGCGCCAAACGCGCCGCGCGCCCTCGTCCGCCCGCGCGCGCGCCCGCGCGAGATAAGCTAAAACCTAGGCTCCCTTCCGCGACGATCGCATCTCCCCCTACCCCCCGCGCGCGCCGCCCCGCGCACGAACGCGCGCCCCACACCGTTCAACAATTCGCACACGTTTTTATCCACGTACCTGTTCGGTGCCGACAAAGTTATGCCCGAGCCTGCGCGCCTCTTCTTGCGCCAACATGACCACCTTGATGGCTTTCTCCGTGAAGCGCTGTCGAGTCAACACGTGAATCATTCGTCAGTCCCCTTTGCGCGGCGTCCTTTCGCGCGCGTCGCCCTCGCGCGTCGCGCCGTGCGAACCAACCCTTTTTCACACATTCACTCGCGCGCCTCTTCTCGCGCATCGCCATCGCACGCACCTCAAACATCGCTTCGACGACCAATCGCTTGCCGCGCGCGGCGCGCGACGAGCCTAGGGTCGCGCGCGCGCGCACGCGCACCGCGCCGTAGCTCGCGCGCGCGCCGCCGAGCGTCACCGCGCTCGAGCACCCGCCGAGCGCGCGCGCGGAACCCCCGCTCGCGCGCACCGCGCACGACGTGGTCATCGCGCGCGCGCGGGGCGTCGTCGACGACGACGATGCGTGCGCGGGCGCGCGCACCGCCACGCGCGAGGAGGCGCCGAGCGCGAACATGCTGCGGCTGATGATGGTGATCTGTGACAAAGTGTTACGTGTGATTCACGCCTGCGAAGGAGACGATACGGCGACGGGCGGATCGAATCGAATTCGGATGTGTCCCCACGTGCGTGCGTGCGGCGCGAACGTCGTCGCGGGCGTGCGAATGGCGACATCGCCCATCGTCGGCATCGGCGTCGCCATCGGCGTCGCCGACGGCACCTCGACCGCGTATAATGGTTCGCACACCATGGGCATCCAACCCACGCGTGTACGTTCCGTATGTCCGAGAAAACCACGATACACACATTTAGCGCACATCACCCGAACGCGCGTGATATGGCGGATACGCCTCGCATCCTACGCGTGGATCGCGTCGATCGAGACGTCTGATCGATCCTCGATGCCCCTTGGAGTCATGATTGGTCAACGTAGTCCCCCCTCCCCCCCCTCTGCACGAGGTCGCCCGAGGGCGCGCCGTGATCCGCCGATCGCGCGCGCGACGCGTATCGATCGATGCACGATGTCGATCACGCGCGCGCGCGATCGATGGACAAACTCGATCGATGTCGACGTCGATGGGTCGAGTGGCAATCGTGGCACCACAGCACAGCCGGCGGGCATGGATTGGGACGACGACGACGACGACGACGACGATGGTGGCGAGGCGTGGGCGCGCGCGGCGTGCGATGCGGTGCGCGCGGTGGAAGCCGCGCGCGCGGCGGTGGAGGCGTCGGGACGCGCGAACGTGCGTGGTGCGCCGGTGTCGCACCCACGGGCGCAGCAGCAGCAGCAGCAGCAGCAGCAGCAGCGACAGGGACAGGGACAGCGACAGCGACAGGTGACGGTGGAGTTCGTGCCGCACGGCGTCGATCGATTCGCAATCGTCGTCGTCGGGGGTGGTGGTGGTGGTGGTGGTGGTGGTGACGACGACGTCGTGTGCGAGCGCGCGCGCGGTGTGCCCGGGGCGGCGGTGGACGCGGCGACGCGGCGATGGACGGTGCCGCGCGAGGCGCTCGAGCGCGCGAGAGAGGCGTTCGCGGGCGCGGCGTTCGTGGTGAAACCGGTGCCTGGGATTGTGCTGCGCGCAATGGATGTGAAGTTCGACGCGTTTGAGCGCGCGTGTGAGGCGACGTACGCGGCAAAGGTTTCGAAGGCGTTGGACGCGAAGATGTTTGACTTTCAGCGCGAAGGCGTGCGGTACGCGTTGCGCAGGGGCGGGCGCGTGTTGATCGGGGATGAGATGGGGCTCGGGAAGACGGTACAGGCGTGTGCGTTGTTGTCGTGTTATCGCGACGAATGTCCGGCGTTGATTTTGGTGCCGACGTCGCTGCGGGAGTGTTGGCGAAACGCTTTGCAGACATGGTTAAACGTCGACGACGGAGACATCGCGTGCGTGGCGTCTGGTAACGACGGCGACAAGCTCATAGGGAGCACGTTTGATATCGTCCCTTACTCGCTCGTTGTCAAGTTGCTCGATCGTTTACAGCGAAAACGCTACCAAGTCATCGTCGCCGACGAGAGTCACTTCTTGAAGGATCGAAAGACGAAACGCACGGCGGCAGTGACGCCGTTACTCAGAGACGCGAGACGCGCGATTTGTCTCACCGGAACGCCGGCATTGAATCGACCGATTGAGCTGTTCACACAACTCGCGGCGATTGTCCCGCGTGTATTCACTACGGTGAGCGAATTCGGGAACCGATACTGCCAAGGCGGCGGACCGTTCGCGATGTGGTCTGGCAAGTCTAACGGCGAAGAGTTGCACGCGATAATTTCGCGACTGTGCATGGTTCGGCGATTGAAAAAAGACGTCCTTACCAGTTTGCCCGCGAAACAGCGCACGCAAGTATGGCTCACGCCTGAAGCAAAGGATATGACACAAGTCAAGGCTATCAAGGCGCAGCTCGAGAAGTTACGAGCCGCGGGCAACGCGAGCGAGTTCGAAGAGAAACGATTGGTGAACGCGCTTTACGCTGCGAGTGCAAATGCTAAGCAAGAAGTGGTCAATGAGTACTTGGAAACCGTCATCGAAGGTTCAGAGGCAAAGTTTTTATTCTTCGCGCATCACACGGCGATGCTCGACGGCGTTTCTCAGTTTTTGGCGAAGAAGAAAATTAAATTCATTCGCATTGATGGGTCGACAGCGTCAACCGCGCGCGGTGCGCTCGTCGATACGTTTCAAAAAGATGACACGTACCGAGTCGCGGTACTGAGCATCATCGCCGCTGGGAGCGGATTGACGTTGACCGCTGCGTCGACAGTTATATTTGGAGAAATGAGTTGGACGCCGGGTCATTTAATCCAAGCCGAAGACCGCGCGCATCGCATCGGGCAAGTCTCAAATGTCTTGGTGCAATATCTACACGCAAAAGGCACTATCGATGACATCATTTGGGGGTCGATTAACAACAAGCTCGAAGGCCTAGGGCAAGTGCTCGACGGGCACCGCGGTAAGCATCTCGAAACGGAGGAGTCCTTACAACGAAAAGAGCAACGTAAGCTGAGCGACGCGAGCCCGCCGAATAGGAGTCCGAAGAAATCGAAACTTTCCAACGAAATCGATCCGACGCAGAGAACGATTACCGAGCTCTTCTCGTCGCAAGCGACGCAAAAAACCAAGCGAGACTCGACAAATGACATCGAGTGGCCGAGCCTCGATGAAAACAACCTAGCATTTTAGCGCCTTATTAGTAAGTACATGTAGCTTAAAGAGATTACAAGAGGTTTGTGTGCGTTTTTACCGGAACTGCTGGCTCTTCTGTTGTTCGTCTATACGCTCTCGCATGGTTTGCACGACGCCATCCCCGAGCACCGCCTTGGACGGGTCCTTCATGAATTGATTCTCCGCATCTTCGCTGTGATACACGCACGACACCTCGGGCGACTTATCCAAATCTCCAACGAACGCAAACGTATTCATATGACTCTTACACACCTCTTCCGCCTTTTTATCCACCACATCGCGTCGCTCCAAAACGCTCCAGTTTGACCTTCGCAACACGCACCCCGGTTTCACCTCTGGTTGCGCCACGTACACGTTGAATGGATTCAGCGACAAAAACACGCGCTGATCAAAAACCATCGCTGACGCTCCATTCGCCATGCACAACTCACTCGACGGCGTGCGCCTATCTAAAATCTCTCGCGACGCCACATTTGACGGCTCCAAATCCACCGCCGTGTCAAACACCACGCCCGCGCCGATACCAATCACGAACGCCCCGGCGATTAAAAACTTATTCAGCTCGCGACCGGGCCCACCACCACCGTCACCCAAGCCGTCGTCATCGATGTATCGTCCATTCGGCCCGTTCGGACCGCGAGGCTTCGCGGACGGCGCCGCGTCGTACCCCCCGCGACGACCGACATTCGCCATGCGGTCGCGCGTCTCCGTCGACGCGCGTCGTCCCGCACTCGACGCGCGTCGATCGCCATCACGGTCGCGTTCGTACGCGCCGCCAGCCATCGCGTCCTCGTCGTCGTCGTACACGGCGCGCGGCGTCAACGTTGCGGACCGTCGATTCGTGACACCATGCGTCGTCATGAATCCCCGTCTCGCGCTCGTCGTACACGCCCGCGTCGACGCCGCGCGCTCGCACTGCGCGAGACGCACCGCGCGCGACGCCGACGCGCGCGATGGCGCGCCACACGACGCCGTCGGCGTCGACGCCGTCGTCATCAACATGGGTGTCAGCATCGATGCGCAGCGCGAAATGGCGCGTTACACCATGGCGTTCTCCGCCTCTCGCGCCGTCGTCGGCACCGCGCTCGCGCGCGATGCGCGCGCAAAGATGCGCACATCGCGTCCGCGCGCGCGCATCGCGACGACGTCCGCGCTCGGCGACACGCTTCCGGTGTATTTGGCGCGTGAAAGCGCTCGAGGCCACATCGATGGCGAGCTCGCCGTCGCTTTAAACTCCGTAGCCGTCGCGTGTAAGCGCGTTCGCGCGCTCGTGGCGTCGGCGCCGCTTGCAGGGAACACTGGTACGCTCGGAAGCTCGAACGCGTCGGGGGATGAGCAGAAGAAGCTTGATGTGCTGGCGAATGATGTGTTTGTGGCTGAAATTTCATCGTGCGGACGGGCGGGCATCATCGTGACGGAGGAGGAGGACACGCCGATCGCGGTGGAGTCCGTGGGTGGGGAGTACATCGTTACGTTCGATCCCATCGATGGATCGTCGAACATCGATGCGTGCGTGACGACTGGAAGGTGCGTAAAGTCTCGCGTTCGACGCGAACGCCAAGCGGATAAAGTTGTTTCGCGGTCTTCCTCATTGCAACGACTGACTGACGCGGTATCGATTGTGGTCTCTCTCACGAGCGCAGTATTTTTGGCGTGTATTCTCCTGGTGAATGTCGCGTTGATGACACCGACACCGTGGAGAGTGCTGTTGAAAAGTGCCTCGTAAATACGCGCCAAAGCGGCGAACAGCTCGTCGCCGCAGGGTACTGCATGTTCTCGTCGTCGTGCGTGTTTATGCTTACGACGGGACAAGGCGTGTATCAGTTCGACTTCGACCCAGACGTGGGCGAGTTTGTGATGTCTAAAGAACGCGTCATGGTTCCCGACGGAGATAAGATGCAACGCATTTATTCGGGCAACAACGGCAACGTAAATCTGTGGGCGCCCGAGCTTAAAGCGTACGTCTCGTACTTGCAAGCCGGCGGTAAGGATGGCGGCAAGCCTTTCTCGTATCGTTACATCGGCGCTTTAATTGGCGACGCGCATCGCACGTTATTATACGGCGGCTTGTGGCTCTACCCGCCCGATGCAAACGCGAAAGAGGGCAAGGCGAGATTGTTGTATGAAGTCGCGCCCATCGCGTTCATCTTTGAGCAAGCGGGTGGCTTGGCGACGCACGGTCCGTTGGCCGATAAGCGCGTCATGGAGGTTGTGCCGCAGCACATTCACCAAAAGCATCCCATGTTTGTCGGCTCCAAGTCTATGGTTGAAGACTTGCAGCGATTTTTAAAGCAAGCGTAGCGCGCCGAGCGCGTTGAGTAGCGATGTGTCATGCGTGTGTTCAAATTTCTAAATTTACAATTGTCATTCGTTAGTTAAAGTCGCTATCTGAATCGTCGTCGTCGTCGTCGTCGTCGTCGTCTTCAGAGGCATCATCGAGCTCCATGGCGTCTTCGTCGTCAGAATCTTGTTCGATGTCGTCACCGTCCTCCTCCTCTGAATCGTCGGAATCGATGACGATGGGTTGTTCCTTTTTCACACGCTTGGCTGCGGGCGCCGACGCCGACGACCGGCCGGTCTGGCCAGACGTCACCGCCACGGATGGACGCGCCGAAGCTGTGACCGACTGCCGCATAGGGATCGTCGGATTTTGCGGCGCTGCGGGCACGGTGGGCATGAAACTCTCCACTTTACCGCGGACGACAACAGGCGACGCGATTCTGTTGTCGTCCTCGTCTGAATCCTCGTCGTCGTCGTCGTCGCTGTCGTCGGCGTACATTTTCTTCCGCGCCACCGTCGCCGCTTGACGCCGAGGTCGACGTCCACCATTCTCCTTAGTGTTCGTGTCTGCTTTGTCAGCCATCTTGGTAGCCTTTGTCGGCGTGGCGACTGCCGCCGTTGTCCCCGCGCCCGCCGCGATGGAGCTCTCCCAATCCACCTCGGGCTCTCCCGACAAATCACCCAACTCCGCAGGCAACGCCAACGGCTTCTCCTCTGGGTTCGCTTCCTTCGTCCCCACCCAAAACCAACTCGAAAACACAATCACATTATCAAACCATTCCTCCATGTTCATCCTATCCTTGGATTTCGCGTTCAACGTAAAGTATCGCGTCGTCTTCGGCCGAACGATGGTTCCCAACAATTTCAATCGCCCATTGGGAAAATCTAAGTACACCACCGGTTCTTGAGTATGCATTTCTCGCATCTCGCCCAATCGACCCTCTTTCAACGCGCTGAGCTGGCCCGGGAACACCATGGCGTATCGATTTTTCCTCGCCGCGCTCTTCTTGTATATATCCTTCCCGTCGCGTTTAAGCAACACCTCGGACGCATCGAGCTCGTATTCGGACGTCCCAGGACGCGTGGCCGATATCAACCTCGTTCGAATTGCATGTTCCAGCGCGCGCTGAGCGCTGATATTCTCCACGGGTGCCTCCGCCGCCGGCGCTTTCATTTCAAATGATTGGTTTTCAAACTGTAGCCTTCAGCCTGTCACCGCAGCTCAAGGCGCGCTGTCGCTCGCGCGTTGCGATCTCTCGTCGCTCGAACGCGTCTGAAGCGCGCGTGTGATTCGTCTGCACGCGTTGGCGCGGCGAAACTCGATGCGCAACGCGTCGGCGCGCGCGAGACTGGCGCGGATGCGCGCACGAGTGTGCGAGCTGAGACGCCACTTGTCCGAACGTTCCCACGCGCGCCCACGCGCCCCGCGCTCGACGCCAGACGCCCACGCCCACGCCCGATGCGCGCATCGACCGCACTCAGTCGAGTATTTTCGCGCGCGTTCGCGCGGCGCACCGGGTCGTCGCGCGCGTCGCTCGGCGGTGCGCGCGCTGTCGATGGCTCGGCGGCGCATGGCGGCTCGAGGCGCGGTGCGGTGTGTTCGCGCGGTGTGTTCGCGCGCACGTGTGCATCCGAGCCGGGGCGACGCGCGCTGGCGAATGGTTGGGTCGATGCTCGCGCGCTGGTGGTGACGAATGCGCGAGGACGGCCGAAGAGCGCGGGGCGTGGGGGTGGCGGGCGCGGGAAGCCATCGCGCAAGTTTGATGTGCCAGATGAAGTGCGGGAGTTTAATGACGACACGCCGATGAAGATGAATGTGAAGAAAAAGGAGAAGGTTGTGAAGGTGCCAAAGGCGGAGGTTACTGAGCAAGAGCGCGTGATGTTGAGCTCGGCGAGTGGGTTCGAGGATTACGACGACGGCGCGTACGGGGACGGCGACGCGGATGAAGACGTCGCATTTGAGGACATGGGTACGCGCGAGTTAGAGCTCGCAGATCAAGGGCGTGGGGCGACAGTGAAGAATGTAGAGTTTGTACAGGCATGTGCGAGCCTGGCGGGATGTCCGCCGCCGACATTGCCCGAAATTGCCGTCATAGGTCGCTCAAACGTCGGCAAAAGTTCTCTTGTGAACATGTTGACCAACAGAAAGAGTTTAGCCAAGACGAGTAAGAATCCAGGGAAGACACAGACGATTAATCACTATCGCATGACGACGGGTGAAGGAAAGTTTTACTTGGTGGATTTACCCGGGTATGGATTCGCCAACGCGCCCGAGCACTTGCGCGAGAAGTGGGCTGAATTTACGCGCGAATACCTCACCAAACGCGAGAGCTTAATCACCGTGTTGCTGTTAATTGACAGCACGGTCAAACCGCAGCGATTAGATTTAGAATGTCTCGATTGGCTCGGTGAGGCCGGGGTCCCAGTGACGATTGTGTTCACCAAGGTTGACAAAAAGCGTAAAAAAGGGAGCGGTGGAACGCGCGTAAACCCGCAAGAAAATGTGGAAGAGTTTTGCCGGGAAGTGAGCGAGTATTGGGATGAGCTTCCGCCGATGTTATACACGTCTGCAGTAAACGCCGAGGGTAAACGCGATGTGTTGAATCACATCGCCACGTTGCGTCAGTTCTTCAAGAAACCGCTCAAGGAGAATAAATTGGTGCGAGACGCCATCGCAGCCGGCGCTCCCGCGCCGTTGGCAGACGACGACGACGCAGACGCAGACGCGTTCGATGACGACGACGACGATGAGGTCGAAACCTTTGACGACGAAGACATCGAAGATGACTGGAATTAAAATAAATTTGCATGCGCGCACCGTGTACACGGTCGTATAGGCCTGGCTATTCAGTCTCATGTATTTACCAACACAGGTGTAATCTCCGACGCGCGAGCCCGCACACCGTGGCGCATGCTCCGAAGTGTCACGCGCATCGCCCGCACCCTCATCTGCACACCCATACCCACATTCGCGCGACATCACGCGCACAGCCGTCGCGTCATGGGCACGCCGTTTTCCCAATTTGCATTTACTTTTGGTCGCTCGCGCTCGACGTCGCCCGAGCTCCCCAAGCGCGGCGCGAGCGCCTCGCGTCGCGCGCGACCGGCGGTGAAAATTGAAGTCGAAGACGACGGTATGAATACATCTGCACCGTCGACGCCGACGGCGAAGCGCAAGGCGAGCACGAAGGCGCGCGCAAGCGTTCCAGAAGCACCAAACGGAGGAGACGGTCCCGACGGGTGGCGAGAAACACTCGCGACGATCAAGACGTTTCGCGCACAAGGCCCATCCGCCGCCGTAGACACCATGGGATGCGAGAAGATTGCTGAGCTTCAGGATGGAGAAACAAAAGTCACGGAGAAGTACAAGAGGTATTTATGCTTGACGAGCGCGATGTTGAGCTCACAAACGAGAGACGAGATTAATCACGCCGCAATGCGTCGGCTCATCGCGCATGGATGCACGCCGGAGAATATTTTAGCCACAGATGAAGACACGTTGGACGTAATGTTGAATCCAGTCGGGTTTCATCGGCGGAAATCGCAATATTTACGCGCCACGGCGAAGATTTTATTGGACGAGTACGACGGTGACATACCACCGAGCGTGGAAACGTTGTGCGCCTTACCAGGCGTCGGGCCTAAAATGGCGTATTTAGTCATGAACGTCGGTTGGGAAAAGCCAACAGGCATTTGCGTCGACGTGCACGTGCATCGCATCACCGAGCGCTTGGGTTGGACGAGCGAGCACGCCATCGGCAAGAACGGCTCGCCCAGAAAGAAAACACCCGAGGACACGCGCGCGTCGCTCGAGAGCTGGCTTCCAAAAGAAGAATGGATCGAAATTAACCCTTTACTCGTCGGATTCGGTCAGCTCACGTGCACGCCTTTACGTCCAAAGTGTGGCGAGTGTCCGCTCGCGTCCACGTGCCCGTCGGCGTTCAAGGAAGCCACGCCATCGAAAAAGCCAAAGACTGAAGTTTAAATAGCTTACATCTCTTCGAACCATACCGTAGTTTACAACACTAATTTAGTCATCATGTAACACATAACACATACCACCGCGCATCCATCCGTCGTCATCCAGTTTTCTGTACACTCGGCTTTTGCGCCACGAACGCCACGCGCGGGTGCGTCGGCGTCGCCGTCGGCGTCGCCGTCACCCTCGCCGCCTCATCGCGCACGCCCGCGCGTGCCACCGCACCACGCCCATCGCGCCCACCGTCCCGCGCCGCACCGCGCCCGTCGTCGTCGTCGTCGTCGTCGAACCGCGCGCCGGTTAATCCAACCACATACAAGAGGCCCACCACGCCCAGCGCGAGCGCGCCTACGCGTCGCACCGCCCTGCGCATCGCCGACGGCGGCGGCGACGGCGGTGACGGCGGCGACTCGTCCCCATCCTCGCCGTCGCCGTCACCGCCACCGCGGCACTCGGCCGCGGTGTGGTAGAGCTCTGACATCTGACGCCATCGATCGGCACTGCGCGCCTCGCGACCCATCGGAACGCCTTCGCCACCGATGGCGCGCCTCTTTCTCGACCAAGAACCGCTCACGCAGTACAAAGACCGCGCGTTCGAGGGCTCGATCGAGGAATATCTCGACGCGCTGCGACACAGCGCGACGCTATACGTCGGAAACGTGAGCTTTTACACCACCGAGGGGCAAATGCACGCGGCGTTTTCGCAGTGCGGCGCGGTGCGACGCATCGTCATGGGGTTAGATAAGGCGAAGCAGACGCCGTGTGGGTTTGCGTTCGTGGAATACCACAACCGCGCCGACGCGGAGGCGTGCGTGAGGTATTTAAACGGTACGAAACTTGACGATCGGGAGATTCGCGTGGATTTCGACTGGGGCTTCGTCGAGGGTCGGCAGTACGGTCGCGGCAAGTCTGGCGGGCAAGTGCGCGATGAATACCGCACGTACTTTGACGCAGGGCGTGGTGGATACGGTAAGTTGTTACGGGATGAGTTAGAGGGCATGAAGGCGCGCGAAGGTGGTGGAGCCGCGCCCGAGGTTGGCGTCAAGCGCGAGCGCGACTGACGCCGCCAAACGCCTGGAACTCCTAGCATTCGCGTCACGACGCCCGTCCGCGTTCGCGCATTCGCGCGCGCGCACGGTTTAGAAAGTGTTGTATTAATTCATGCTCACACGATGTAGCCATCACGATGTGCGCGCCATGGCGCCACTCGCATCGATACCTCGCCGTCGAACCCGCGATGCGCGTTTGGAACTTGTTTAAAACGCGTTTGACATCACCCGCCATGCCCTGCGCGCCATAGTCCCGCGCGCCGCTGCGCGCCCTCGCGTCCCGCACCGCACGTCTGCATCGACACTCGCTTCATCACGCGCGCACACACGCGCGCACGCATCGATACAAGCGCCCGGTGACGGCGCGCACGCGCACATTCAACGGGCAATTCTAATTCTCCAACGGTGGTTTCGCATCTGATCTCCGCATTCAATGGGGTGTTTCGCGTCGAAACAGGCGCTTTCGCCGTCATCGTCACCGCCGCAGAGTCGACATGCGTCGATGCGTACGACGGGGTTGGACGACATGTCGTTTCCAGCGCGATTACTGGAATCGTATGATGTGTTATCGACGGATTCGTTGGACGCGTACGGCGGCGCGTTTCGCGTGCGACGCATCGACGGGGACGGAGAGTTCGAGACCGCGAGGTTATGCGCGGTGAGGAAAGCATCGGCGAAGAGGACTGGACGTACGACGATAACGCCGGAACACTTTCAAGCAGAGGCGTACGCGATGGATTTTTTGAATCATGAGAATATCGCAAAGGTGCACGAGAGTTTTATCGACTCGACGGTGAAACCAAACGTGGGGGTGCTCGTGAGAGAACGCGCTGATGGTGGGAACTTATTTAATGAGCTAGCGAAACGACGCAGGTTTGAAGAGTATGCCGTGCGGAAGATAGCTGTGCAGTTAGCGGGGGCGTTGATGCATATGAAGGAACACGGGGTGGTGTGCGGGTCGTTGAACCTCGAGACGATCGGGTACAAGACGGCTGAGAATGATCAGGTGATAGTGTTGTCGATGCGGAACTCCATAATGATAGGGCAGCCGGCGGCGTTCACGCAGGACTATAACGAGTACGATGTAGAGAATGAAATGGGTGAGCTAGAGGTGCGCACGTATCCCGTAGGTGTAGATTTGTCGTACGTCGCGCCAGAGTTGATGAAACCTGGGAACCGACGACGGACACCCGCCGCCGACGTATGGGCGTTTGGTGCGATTTTGTACACTCTTCTCGCGGGCTATACACCATTCATAGGCGATGATATCAGTGATGTCGTCGAGGCGATTCGCAAAGGAAATTTCACATCGTTCCAGTATGACTTGGAGACTTGGAACGGTGTGAGCAAGGCGGCGAAGGACTTAATCGGCGGGTGTCTGCGCGTCAACGTCAAACGCCGTTTTAGCATTGAACGCATTCTCGAGCACCCATGGATAGTCAAATTCGACAACTGTGCTGGGTCCATTAACACAGGCAGCGTGATGGGTCATTCAACCGGGACATACTCGGAATCTGGAGAGCACTCGATTTCGCACGACGAGTCCGACGACTGGGGCAGCGACGACGAAATGTCGCGCCACGAATTTCGAACACCAACCCCAATCAAACGTTAATCGCCTTCGAACACTCGCGCCATCACTCGCGCGCTCACGTGCGCGCTGTCTGTAGTTTTAAGTTGTCATATAGTTCCAAACCAGAGTATTAATCAAACGAGAAACGCGGCGTCCCAACCGACGCGGAGAGCTCGACGTCAACCCGAAACCAGCCCCGCGGTGTTCATACGCCACCTCTCGACGCGCATCACGCGCGCCGCACGCCACTCGCGCGCATTCGACAAACACACGCGTGATCACGCGTTCGCGCGCGATTGATCGCGTCCGGGCGCGCGTCGTCGACGTATATTGTCGTGAGCTCGCGTCTCGAGCAGCCGCCGCCGCCAGAAGGAACGACGCGCGATGTCGCCGTCTCGCGCGCCCGCGAGCTCGACCTCGGCGACGTGCGAGGTGAAACAGCCGTCAGTGTTATGCAAGGAGATCGAGTCGGCGAGCTTTAGCTTTTACGACGCCGAGGAGGTTCGGCGCATCTCGGTGAAGCGAGTGACGAACCCGGTGTTGTTCGACGGGTTGAACAACGCGGTACCGGATGGTTTGTACGATCCCGCACTCGGCCCTACGGATGCAAAGGCGACATGCGTGACGTGTAAGTACCCTGGGTCGATGTGTGGCGGTCACTTTGGGCATCTCGAGCTCGTGGTACCGGTGTATAACCCGTTGGTATTCGGTACGGTGGTGCGACTGCTGAAGACGACGTGTTTTCATTGTCATCAATTTCGCATGCATAGCGATCGCGTGCGCAAGTTTCGACAGCGTTTATTGATGTTGATGGATGGCGACATTGAGGGTGCAGAAAATTCTGCTGGTCCCGAGGTGAGTAAGAACACAAAAAAGGAGATGGCTGAGATTTGGAAGGGCGTGGAGAACGAAGGCGACGCCGAGGCGATGGATTTGGACAACATCTTGGACGTGCTCCCTGAGTTGCGCAAGAAGGGTGGTCGCGCTACTACAACGTGGACATCGGTGACATCGACTGCGGCGCGGAACTTGATCAAGGAGTTTCTATCCATTCAGCCAAAGACGTGTGAGAATTGCAAAGCCGTGAACCCGTCGGTGAAAACAGAAGGTCACAACAAGATTTTCCGCTCACAGCTCACAAAGCAGCATCATCAGAATAATTTGGCGCGTGGAATCGACATAAATGAAGACATGGCGTTCTTGGCGCGGAATGCGAGCGCAGAAAGCGCCGATTCTCATGAAGGTGCGGCCAAATTGTCTGGAACAGAAATGGATGCAAGGTTGATACCGGCGAAAAATTCGACGAAGAAGAAGAAACACCAAGGTGACGAGTCGGATGCTTCGACGGATGATGACAAAGATGACAAAGATGGAAGCGACTCTGATGGTGACGGATCTGGAAGTGATCAAGACAGTGAAGAGAGCGATTCGGACGATATGCAAGTGTCTGAGCGCGTTCCTGCGTCGACCAAGCCATTGTACATTACGCCAATCGAAGCGCGAGCCTTGTTAAAACGTCTATGGGGTAAGGAGTTTGATTTCTGTTCGCTTGTGTGGGCGGCAAATCCACAAGGACGAGAATCTCGGGTATCGGGTGGATTTGTCAAACGCAGTGACCCGTCGAGATTTTTCATTCAGACGCTTCTCGTGACGCCGTCAAAGTTTCGCCCGCCGAGTAAGATGGGTGATATGGTGTTCGAGCACCCACAGAACACATCACTCACGGCCATCATTCAAGCCAACTTGAGTCTAGCGGAATTGTTTAGAACGCCACCGACGGTGCCTGAGCCACCAGAAGTGCGTGCTGGAAGAGCCGTACGCGCGTGGCTGGCGTTGCAATCCGGCGTGAACCGTTTGATTGACGCGTCAAAGTCTGATGGCGCTGACGCTAAGCTCGTCATGGGTATTCGACAGCAACTGGAAAAGAAAGAAGGGTTGTTTCGCATGAATATGATGGGAAAGCGTGTAAACTTCGCGGCACGTTCGGTTATTTCACCCGATCCGTATTTGGGCACGAGCGAAATTGGCGTCCCGCCCGTCTTCGCAAAGAAGCTTACGTTTCCCGAGCTTGTTACCCCGCACAACGTGGACTTGATGCGACAGCTTGTAGAAAACGGTCCTGAAATCCACCCTGGTGCGAATGCAATAGAAGATGAACGCGGACGAGTGATTCATCTAGATAAGTTTACGGCAGAGAAGCGTGCGGCGATTGCAAAGACACTATTGGCGACCACCGCTTCTGGATCGGCGGATGCCCCAGCGCGGCCGTTGGCTAAGAAGGTGTACAGACACTTGCGCAACGGGGATGTCATGCTCGTGAATCGTCAGCCGACTTTACACAAGCCTGGCATTCTCGCGCACACTGCGCGCGTACTCAAGGGACAGCGTACGATTCGCATGCACTACTCGAATTGCTCCACGTTCAATGCGGATTTTGATGGCGATGAAATCAACTTGCATTTCCCGCAAGACCATCTCGGTCGAGCTGAGGCGTATGAAATCATGCATGGGGACCGACAATTCACCGTACCCACCGATGGCAAGCCACTTCGCGGTTTGATTCAAGATCACATATGCTCGGGGTTGTTGCTCAGCATGCGTGACAGTTTCTTTGACCGCTCTGAATTCACACAGTTGCTGTACAGCGCGCTCGTGGACTATTGCGGTGACGCACTTGGTACGATCGATATTCCAGCGCCAGCGATATTCAAACCGCAGGTGCTCTGGACTGGTAAGCAAGTCCTTTCGTCAGTTTTGGCGCATATCACGCGCGGTAGACCGCCGATGACGTTTACGGCGCCGTGTAAGATCGCAGCCAATTTTTTCGGCGGTGACGACTCTGGCGAAGACATGCTCATCATTCGACGCAACTACTTGTGTACTGGCGTGGTTGATAAAAACATGTTTGGCAAATACGGTCTCGTGCACGCCGTCGCCGAGCTGCACGGTCGCTCAACTGCTGGCGCGTTGTTGTCAATTTTTTCGCGTCTGTTTACAAATTTTTTACAAAAGCACGGCTTCACGTGTGGCATGGATGATTTGATTCTTACCCAGCAAGCTGAACTTGATCGCATCGATGAGCTGGCAAAGGCGGACGATGCGTGTAAGACTGCCACCGCAGAAGTCGCCGAAGCTTCGGGCAAGCCAGACGCTGTCGTGCAGCAAGCCGTCGCCAACAAACTCATCGAGAATCCGGAATGGGGCGCTCAACTCGATATGAAAGCTTCTGGGGCGTTGAACAAGGTTACGTCTGCGACAGTCAAAAAATGCCTTCCATTTGGCACAAAGAAGCCATTCTCGAAGAACTGCTTGTCCATCATGACGATTTCGGGTGCCAAAGGGTCGCTCGTCAACTTTTCTCAAATCGCCGCCGCGCTGGGTCAGCAAGAACTCGAAGGTCGTCGCGTCCCTCGGATGCCGAGTGGTAAAACGTTGCCATGTTTTGAGCCATTCGACACGAGCGCTCGGGCGAACGGTTACATCGCTGATAGATTCTTCAGTGGGTTAAGCCCTCCAGAGTACTTTTTCCACTGCATGGCGGGTCGAGAAGGTTTAGTCGACACCGCTGTGAAAACTGCGCGCTCGGGCTACTTGCAGCGTTGTTTGGTAAAAAATCTCGAATCGTTAAAGGTAAACTACGATTTCACCGTTCGCGATTGCGACGGGAGCATCGTGCAGTTCCAATACGGCGACGATTGCATCGATGTCACGCGTAGCGGGTACATTTCGCAGTTTGAGTTTTTAGCCGAGAACCCAGAGCTCATTTTGCTCAATAGCAAGGAAGCTATAGAGCTGCTACCGAAACTCAACAGAGACAACAAAAAAGTGCTCGAAGAAATCGCACGCGATGATGCCATTCCGCGATTTTCCACGGAGAACTTTGGTGATCAGCTCGGCGTGCTTCCCGAGAAGTTTAGCAAAGAACTCAAGGCGTTCATCGACTCTCGGCCAGCTGGATACTTTGCGAGTGAAGGAGCGAAGAACAAGGACATCGGCCGAAACGCATCGTTGGCGTCCAAATCTGGTTTGACAGCCGAAGAGTTCGCAATGCTCATGAATATGCGATACTTGAGTAACGTTGCGCAACCGGGCGAAGCCGTCGGCGTCATCGCTGCACAATCTGTTGGAGAGCCGTCGACGCAGATGACGTTGAATACGTTCCACTTTGCCGGTCGCGGTGAAGCGAACGTGACGTTGGGTATTCCTCGTCTCAGAGAGTTACTCATGGCTGCTTCAAAAAAGTTGCTCACGCCCGTTATGGTCTTACCGTTGAAGGAGGGTTGTCGAACAAAGGAGGCGGCTGACACGTTGTGCCGCCGCCTGCGGCGCGCCATTTTGGCGGAACTAATCACGAAACTGACGGTGAAAATCAGAGACTACGTCAAAGGTGCCGACGGCGTGCTGACGCGCACGTACAAGGTGCAAATCACCATGCGCGAAGGTAACGACGACGGTGGTCCAGACGAAGTGACTTTCAACCAATTCGCCACCGCCGTTAAAAAGAAGTTTGCCCCGATGCTTTTGGCGAGAATCGGCTCTGAAATGAAGAAGGCCAAAGTAAAGGGTATCATCATCAAAAATGCGGCTAGTTCTCAACAAGGCGCTGCACAAAATGCGAATGACGATGACAAGGACGAGTTAAGTGATGATGCCGCCGTTGATGACAAGAAGACAAAGAAGGTCAAGTTTGAGGCAAACGGCGACGAGGATGACGACGACGAGGATGAGGAAGACGAAGAAGAAGGTGCGAAGACCGAAAAGAGAAAGGCTGATGAAGACGAAGCGGATACTGACACTGACAGTGATAGCTCGGATGATTCGGATGACTCGGAATCGGACGATTCTTCGGATGGTGAAGCACGCGCTGAGCGACCCGCGGCGACGAAAAAGCGAAAACCAAAGGCCATCGAGCACAGCGATGCTGGAGTCTTGATCTCGGCGGACGCACTCGACGACGTTATTGAAATCGATGCCAAAAGCCGAACCGTCGAGTTTGAGATTCCGGTGGGCATTGTGTCGCCGAATGTACTCGTTCTCGAAATCGCGCAAGACTGCGCCGTGAAAACCATCGTGCGCGAAACTCGCGGCATCAACAAAACGTTTGTCATCGGTAAACCCGCTGATGAAGACCCCAGAGGAACGCAGCCACTTTCTGTGCAAACAGACGGCATATCTTTTGGTGCGGCGTGGTCGCATAGCGATCTCATCGACGTGAACAACATCAAATCCAACTCTGTTTGGGACATTATGCAAACGTTTGGCGTGGAAGCTGGCAGAGCGACGCTCGTGAGTGAAGTCAGAGCGGTGTTCGGTGTGTACGGTATTGGTGTCGACGCGCGACATTTATCGCTCATCGGTGATTTCATGACGCAGCAAGGCGAGTATCGACCGTGCAATCGCTCTGGGATTGAAAAGAGCACGTCGCCGTTTTTGAAGATGTCATATGAAACCGCGACGTCTTTCTTGACAGACTCCACCATTCGGGGTGAGACGGATACGTTGAATTCACCCTCGTCACGAATCGTTGTTGGACGGACGGTGGATTTGGGCACGGGATCATTCGGTCTCAAATACGATCTCACTCGTGGGAACAAACTCGCGAGTTCGATGAAGGGCAAGACTGTCACAACTGGCGGAAAGGAAACCGGAAAGAAAACAACATTTCTTGATTAGACTAGACATAGCGATTTTGGATTTTTGATAAGAAACACAGATTCAAATAAAGTTAATATTATTAAAATTCAACATCCAACACCAATCTGTTTAAAGCTCCTTGAGCTTGTTGACAATGTCCTTGGCTTGCGCCGTGGCGTTACCGATGTAGGACGCCGGCGTGAGCGCCATCAACGATTGTCGGCCTTCTTCGGGGATGTCAAGCTTGGACACGAACTCACGCATGCCTTCTGCGTTCACACGACGGCCACGCGTAAGCTCCTTCAGCTTTTCGTACGGCTTCTCGACCGCGTATCGGCGCATGACGGTCTGGATGGGTTCCGCGAGAACTTCCCAGTTGACGTCCAAATCAGCCGCCATGGTGTCGGCGGCAACTTCGAGCTTACCAATACCACGCAACGTGGATTGGTAGGCGAGCATTGAGTAACCAAAACCCACACCCATATTACGTAACACGGTGGAATCGGTTAAATCACGCTGCCAACGAGACACAGGGAGCTTGGCGGCGAGATGCGCGAACACAGCGTTGGCCAACCCGACGTTACCCTCAGAGTTTTCAAAGTCAATCGGGTTCACCTTATGCGGCATCGTAGACGAGCCAACCTCACCCGCGATGGTCTTTTGCTTAAAGTAGCCGATCGAGATGTACGACCAAATGTCGCGATCAAAGTCGAGCACGATGGTGTTGAATCGCTCGATGGTCGCGAACAGCTCAGCCATGTAGTCGTGCGGCTCGATTTGCGTCACATACGGGTTAAAATCGAGCCCGAGACCAGTGACAAACTTCTCCGCCACCGCTTGCCAATCAACATTCGGGTACGCTGACATGTGCGCGTTGTAGTTACCGACTGCACCAGCCATCTTACCGTACAATGGGATACCCGCCAGCTGTTGTCGTTGACGAGCCAAGCGGTACGCCACGTTGGCCAACTCCTTCCCGAGCGTCGTCGGCGACGCCGGTTGACCGTGCGTTCGGCTCATCATCGGCGTCGCCGCATGTTCCACTGACATTTTCGTCAAAGCATCGATAATCTTCGTCATTTCCGGTTTTAACGTCGCCACACCATCGCGCAACATAATCGCGTGCGACAAGTTGTTAATATCCTCCGACGTGCACGCAAAGTGCGTAAACTCCATAATCTTTGCCAACTCCGGTTGCGTCATCAACGCATCCTTGATCACGTACTCAACCGCCTTGACGTCATGATTCGTCGTCTTCTCCACGTTCTTCACCTTAGCCGCTTCGGCGACGGAAAAGTTCTTCAAATAGTCTTCCAGAAACGTATTCGCCTCGACGCTCAACGGCGGCACCTCCACAACCTCTGGAATCGCCGCCAACGTCTGCAACCAGCGCACTTCGACGTATACGCGAGCGCGGATCAACGCAAACTCGCTAAAGCACCCGCGCAGCGCCGCGGTTTTCCCCGCATAGCGTCCGTCGAGCGGGCTTAACGCGGTTAAATCATCGAGCGCCAGGTCGCTCGGGGCAAACACGCGCTCGGTCGATGCGCGTCGGATGACGCGCGTGCGAGATGCGGATGACGCGCGCGGGTGCGCGGGTGTGCGCGCGTGAGGCGCGGCAGTGACAGCGGCGGCGTGCGCGACGGACATGGGCGTGACGGCGGCGCGTGAAAGTGCGGTGAGGCTGCGCCTGGGTGTGGTTTGAAAAAAAGTGGCGGCTCATGTCAAGCTGGTCCCACGTCTCGTCTCGTCGCGTCGCGCGTCGCTCAGAGGCGCGCAAAGTGTCGCGGCGCGGTGCGTAAATAACGTGACATATATTAAATACTACGTAAACACTGGTTCATCGACAGTGGGTCATGGGAAATGTCGGCAAGTCAACGCGCGGCGGGCTGAGCGCGCCGCTTCATTTCACGAGACTCTTTCGGAAGGACGAATACTACACTTCACGACGCACACGCATCGACCAAACCATGATGCGCGAAGAACGCGCATATTTTGGGTTCGAACAAGACCCGAATGACGATCAACAACGGCCGCACAGGTGCGGCGCGGGTAACCGATGCGTGTACGCCCGCGGCGTAATCAAGACGAAACTCGAGCCTCGGACACCGTTCGCATACATTTCGCTTACGCCTTATGCCGACGCGCCGAGTTTCGCGCGCCGATTCCACATTGCATGCACAACTCTTCTAGCTATCGATGCCGCGGCGGGGCCGATGGATATGACCGAGGAACGTACGGAGGAACGCCATAGCCGCGTGTTCAACTCAGATGCCTTGGTCAACGCCTCGTTTTACCGCTTTGGTTACTTTTTCCCAGAAGGTTCACCTGAGCGCAAATTACTGTCTTCATTTTTCGCCTGGATTATCATGCACTCGCAAACTGGCGCCAATTTTGACGCTGGCGATCGTGGAACGCTTCGCCGAGAATGGCCGGAATTCAATCGACTCATCGAGATTGATTTCACGAATGCCGAGCTCCGCGAGGCCGCGCTGCACGCAGCTCCGATACGCGAACTAGAAGATAAAGACTTTCTTTGATCCCGATAGATACTTCGTTTTGTTTTTTATCCTTTCTGATCTCATCATAACATCTCTCGTAACTGAATTCGTTTTAAATGTCTCCGATGATTGTACGTACTGTGACTCGTTGCGCGCAATGTTAAGCCGTGAATGATTGTAAACGCTCTTCTCGACGGCGCGTGCGATGCGCACCGAGCGCGACGGCGTGAGCACTGTCACGGACGGCACGCAGAAGCTTGAGTGACTGGTCTTTTGATGCGACGGAGACTTTGACGCCGGCGACGGCGTGCGCGCCAGATGTCGAGCGGGTTGGGATCCAGAGCGCTTCTTCACCGCTGGATCGACCTTTGGCGAGTGCGGCGAGGGCCACAGTGCGCTGCGGCCGATTTGAGTTTGGGTATGGCGTTACTGTGGTGGATGTGGATGCATCGCTGTCGTCATCGATCATGTTGGAAATGACGACGCCGTGCGCCTCGAGCGCTGCCGCCGCAGCGGTGAGCTGGCCGACGCCGCCGTCAATCAAGAAAACATCTGGGAGCGCACTTTTGGATGCCAAGCGTGCGCCGATCGATTCGGCGATGCCACCATAGTCATCGCTCGGGGTGACCTCGTCGCTCAATTGGTAGCGCTTATGTTTGAGCGGCATCGCAGAGCCGCCTTCAAATCGGACAAAGGAGCACACGGCATTCGTCCCGGCGAGATGGCTCACATCCACACCTTCAATACTGTGCGGAATTTCGGACAATCCGATCGTATCGCGTAGGTGTACGGCGGCGATGGATTTTGTCGCCGTCATGCGCGCGGATTCGTCTGCGTTTTCGAGTGCCATCGTGGCGAGAGCTTCGAGTAGCGTTCCCTCCTTGGCGGCGCCGTGGTGTAAGACTTTTCCCTTTGCAGATTTCGCTCCTACGCCGAGCGTTTTCAACGCTGATCGTAGGTTGAGTGGCTCGGCAACTGCGTGAGGGATGTATACTAAATCAGGCCGTTCGACAAACTCGCCCGTATACATTTGTTCGGCGACGATCTGCGCGGCTTCGGCGAGCGTGGCATCGGCAATATCATCGTCTGCGCTCGCGTTTGGGACCTCAATCGACGTACCGAGCACATCGACGATGACTCCTTCGCGGACTTTGATGATTTTAACCGCACAAACACCGGCACCGCTACTTGCGGCGGCGATGACATCCATATTCCAATGTTTCGCCACAGAGTCGGCTTGAAGAAGCGCCGCGAGCGATCCTCTCGATCCTTGGCCACGTTCAGCCTCCTCCTGGGCAGACACGCGAATCTCCAAGGCGGCGGGAATATCTCCTCGCCCCTCGAGCATTGCAATTGCTTCTTCATATTTAGCATCTAAAACGAGCGATGCAACTTCGGAAACGAACTGCCATTGCGCAACCGCGGCTGTTTCGCCGAATCGTGAGCGAAACGATACGCCGCGTAAATCTAACGCGCGCTCTAATACCCCCATCATTCGGTTCGCTGCCTCGCGCGTGGGCAACGTCCACACTCGAGCTCCCCGAGACGCCTCAGATTGCGCTTCGTCTTGGAATTTCGCGACAAATATTTGTCCGACACCATTCTTCGACGTGAGAACGATTCGCGCCGATTCGGGCTTTGGCGCATCCTTCAACAAAATATTCAAGGCGGGACGCTCGCGCTGGATCAGGCGCGCTTCGAGCGCAAGCGCATCGGCTTCGCCACCAGGTGTGAGCACTGAATCGAGCATACGAGCCGACGCGAGTAGCTTACGATGCCGAGGTGACGATTGAATCAACGCCGGAGCTAAATAGTGTGAGGTTCTCGAGCGCAAATTTTTCGCCTTGCCAACGTACAACACATTCCCAGCCTCGTCGAGCCAGCGATAAACGCCCGTCTTCGCTGGCATGTCACGTGATAATCCACGCAAGCGTTCGACGTGCGACGCGTCGATGCCGTACGCGTCGAGCACGTTTTCGGCTCTGAGCTTTTCGCCCTCTTCCAATTCGGCGGCGAGTTTGAGCGCATCGCTTGGCTTTGGTCCTGGCCGAACGCGGCCACCCTCGCGTCGTTTGCGCCAGCTCTGTAACGCTTTTTCAACTGCTTCAGTGTCCACATCGGCGCGATCAGACGTGAGCGCCACAGATTGTTCGACGGCCCATTTTTCTTTCTCAGACTCGATTTCATCCGCCATGACTTCAAATAACGACAACGTTGACGTGCTTGAGCCGAGCGTAGCGGTCTTCGGCACCATGTTATTGGCGACATTATACTCGTGCTGTTTGACACGTCTGCGATCGACTTCAGCCATGGCTTCTTTCATCGCAGCGGTGGTGGAGTCGGCAAACAGGATGCATTCGCCGTTTTTGTTGCGCGCGGCTCTGCCCATCATTTGCATCAATGATCTCGCACTTCGCATGAAACCCGGGATATCGGCGTCGAGAATTGCTACGAGGGATACTGACGGTAAATCGAGGCCCTCCCGAAGCAGCTGCGCGCCAACGATACAGTCGAGTTCTCCCTTTTGGAGCTTGGACAGCTTTGCCGCGCGTTGCGGCGCTGTCAATTCGGAGTGTACCCAATCTGCCCGAACGCCGTGAGCGTTGAGATACATGGCCAAATCTTCAGTATCTGCTTTCGTGAGTACGCACACTAGCGAGCGTTCGCCCAGAAGCGCGCGTTCGCTCACGCGTTGTGCGAGCACTTCGAGTTGATTTTCCTTTCCAATAACGTGCACCGGCGGATCCAACACGCCGCTCGGCCGCACAACCATATCCACCATCGAATCACTGTCTTTACCTCCCACCCAGCCGGTTTCGACGTCGCCTGGCGTCGCGCTCACCAACAACGCTTGCGGCACGCGTTGCCAAAACTCTTCACCCATGAGAGGTCGATTGTCGAGCGCGGATGGCAATCTGTATCCAGCGCCGACGAGCGCCGTCTTTCGGCTTTTGTCGCCTCCGTGCATCGCGCGAAGTTGGGGGAGCATCACATGTGACTCATCAGCCACGAGGAGCCAATCGCGACGGGCTTCCGATCCGCCGTCGGCCGAGTAAGAAAAATAATCGAGCAGCGTCACTGGTGGCTCCTCTGGTTTAGCACCGCGTAAATGCCGACTGTAGTGCTCCGCCCCCGGACACCATCCAAGCTCGCGTAGAAGCGCGAGATCCGCATTGGTGCGTTGTTCAAGTCTGTCGGCTTCGATGGCGCATCCTTTGGTGCGTAGCGTTTTGCATTGTTCGTCAAGCTCGTCTTTGATGGAAACCAAAGCGCGCTTAAGACGTTCCGCCGGAGTGATGTAATGCACGCGAGGCCAAATCGTGAGGGTCTCTACCGGACGCCCACCTTGCGATTCACACGATACAATCGTCCCGTCATCACCTCGAACGCGAATATCGAGCGCGCTTTCTAAATACGGCGGCCAAATTTGAACGTTGAAGCAATTCTCGTCATCCGGTGCGGCGCTTCGCTTGAATTGTCCGCGTTCTAGATCCATGTACGGCATCACGCGCTCGTACAACAAGTCATCTCTTAACTTATCTTCTACACCTTCAATGCCATATTTCGACGCCGATGCTCCGACTTCAATGGTGAGCGCCGCGTCGACGTAATCCGTTGGCAAGCCTAAGCCGTACAAACAGCTCACGCTCGCCACCACCACCGGCGTCTTCCCCGGCTCCACCAACGCCCGTGTCGCGCGATGTCTCAACGCATCCAAATCCGAATCAATCGCGCTTCGTTTCTCCGTGTACCGATTATTCGAAAACGACTCTGGAATGTACACGGAGAAGTGGGACACAAATAACTCCACGCGATGCGTCTCGCCCAAATACGCGCGTAATTCCCGCGCCACTTGCGCCGCCAGCGTCTTATTCGGCACCACAACCAACGTCGGACGTTCTAATTCCGCGAGTACATTCGCCACGACGAACGTTTTCCCCGTCCCCGTCGCACCTCGAAGGCACACAAAGCGCCTCTGCTCATCCTTTAACATCTTCGTACACGCCTCGATCGCCGTCGGCTGATCCCCGCTCGGCGCGAACGGCGCGCGCACGCCGTTCTCAAGCGTGCTATACGACGTGCTCGCATCATTCGCGCCGTCAACGCGCGTCGTTTCGCCGTCGGCGTCGCTCACGAACGCGCGATTCGACGCCATCGTGTTTATCCAAGGCGACGTCGATTCGACTCGCTTGGCGACGATCGTCGCGCCCGTGCGACGCACCGCGCGCGCAAACATGGTCGAACGATGCCGTGCGTGACGCGCGTCGTGCGCTGCTGGTCGTGTGCGGGCGGTCGCGAGCGCCGGACGTGGCATGCGGCGTCGTCGACTGCCGACTGTCGACGTGTCGCGTGTGTTTTTGTGTTGGCGCCAAAAAGTGCCTCGCCGGGTCACGCGTGATGGACCCCGACGTGAAGCGCGCGGCGGAGGCGCAAATGCGCCGGCACGCGCCGGACGACGCGGAACACGTCGAGTCGAAGCGCGCCAAGACTGCGGACGGCGGCGCACCGCGATTCGCGTACGCGGCGCTTAAAAGTTTACTCGAGAAGGGGACATCGTCGCGTGGATTCATCGTCACGTGTGCGTTTAACCGCGAGAAGAGTGCGACTGTGGACGCCATGCGCGTGCTCGCGGAGGCTGGGAGCGG
>Ga0181599_1000784_pt1 | contig 32764 bp, 30 predicted proteins | sample 041ome_3_FD_148658 | JGI IMG/M metagenome (GOLD analysis project Ga0181599, IMG submission 148658) | Coastal salt marsh microbial communities from the Groves Creek Marsh, Skidaway Island, Georgia - 041405US metaG (spades assembly) | ecosystem: Environmental > Aquatic > Marine > Intertidal zone >...
AAGTTGTTTGGGAACTTAGCTCTTAAAGTTTCTAATAATTTGATACCGTTATGCTTAATGCATGGTGTACCAATTTCTAAAATGTCTACATTCGCAGCAACTTTTTCAGCTAAAGCAACGGTTGCGTCGAAATCTAATGAGTCTAATGCGACTTGTGTTAATGCCATCGTTAATATCTCCCGATAAATAAAATTAAAAAATAAGTCTCAACTACCTATTTCGTGTTTGAAACGGAATATTATAGGTAGATAGATTCCATGTCAATGCAAAATCAGCTTCGCTTAAAGTTTCTCGGCAAGCGCTTTTTCAAGTTTATTTTGATCGATCACAAAATTTCGAATACCTTCCGCTAACTTCTCGGTTGCCATGGCATCTTCGTTATGATCAAACCTAAATTGATCTTCTTCTAATTTTGCAGGTTTTTCTGTTTTAGCTCCATTATCAACCAATTTTTTCTCAAGCTTGCCTTCTGTGTTTTCAAGTTCTGTGAGGAGCGCAGGAGCGATAGTTAGACGATCACACCCAGCTAACTCAGTGATTTCGCCAATATTTCTAAATGATGCGCCCATAACAACTGTCTTGAAACCATGTTCCTTGTACCAGTTATAGATCGTTGTCACTGACTTCACGCCTGGGTCATCTTGTGGGGCATATTCCTGACCAGTTTTGGCTTTGTACCAATCCATGATTCGTCCAACAAAAGGAGAAATAAGAAATACACCAGCCTCAGCGCATGCACGCGCTTGAGCAAAGCTAAATAATAAGGTCAAGTTACAATTAATACCCTCTTTTTCTAAAATCTCACCCGCTTTAATCCCTTCCCATGTAGAGGCTAGTTTAATCAAAACACGGTCATTTGAAACGCCGGCTTCGTTATATAACTTAATAAGCTTTTTACCTTTTTGCACCATCTTATCAATGTTAAATGATAGGCTTGCATCAACCTCGGTTGATATTCTTCCAGGGATGTGGTTTAAAATTTCAAGACCAACCGCGACTGCAAGCTTATCTGCAGCATTTTCGATTTGTTGTTCTTTTGACCCCCCTTGGGCTTTGGCATAAGCAATAGCCTCTTCAATCATTGACTCACACTGCGGTAATTGACTTGCCTTTAATAATAAAGATGGGTTAGTTGTTGCATCGACCGGCTTGAGGGTTTTAATTGCATCCACCTCTCCCGTGTCGGCAACGATGGTTGTCATTGATTTTAATTGTTCTAATAAAGATGCCATTGTTTTCTCCGTTTGACTATTTTTTAATCTTGAAATTATGTTATTACTTTTTAAAGAAAAAAGTAGTTTTTGACTAATTAATTAAGAGGTCAATTTTAGCAATATCCAAAGAAGTCTGCAATTAATATTAACTGTTTCCCAAATACTTTTGAAAGTAAAGGTGAATTTGATCAGCCATTTTAATAATATCAGAATCGGTGGTTGTAAAAGTTGTTAGACTATTCAATGAGAATTTATGGATCATATTTCGATACATACGATAAGCTTTTGATAAGGAATCAGCTTCTGTTTTTTTAATTAATTTTAATGAAGCCAAATCATCAATTAACGCCAAATTTCCTTTATTCTCAATTAATGATGGGTATTTTTTTGCATACAATAAAATAAAGTACTGAACGAAAAATTCAATATCAATCAGCCCCCCCTTGCTGTTTTTTATATCAAAATGACCCTGGCTAATTTGTTCACTATTTTCGTACATCTTTAAGCGCATTTGATAAATTTCAGCTTTTAGCTCGGAAACACTTCTATTTTTTATGAGTACTTTAGATCTAATTTGCTCAAATTTTAGTGCAAGTCTTTTATTGCCATAACAAAACCTTGCCTTTGAAAGTGCCTGATGTTCCCAAGCCCATGCTTGTTCATGCTGATACTTTGCAAAAGCATCAAAAGAGCTAACTAAAAGACCATTATTTCCGTTAGGTCTCAGCGCTAAATCTAATTCATAAAGAATACCTGCATTGGTATAACTTGAAAGCCAGGTACTTAACTTTTTAGCGATGTTGATAAACTCTGTTTTCTCATAAGCGTCATGATCATATAAAAAAACAATATCTAGGTCTGAGGCATAGCTCATCTCCTTTGCCCCAAATTTACCATAGGCAATAACTACAAAAGATTCAAAAAACTCGGTATTTTTAAATTTGGTTTTAAGAAAATTAAGGGTGAGGTAAATAAAAAAATCTGCAATTGCCGTTAACTCATCAGAGACTTTTTCAAGTGTGATAACTCCACGAATTTCTGAAATAGCGAGTTGAAAAACAAGTTTATGTTTCAAATCTCTCAAAAGGTCTAGCTGTTCATCCAGTTGGTCAGTCATCGACAAAGAGTCTAAGGTTCTTGCATACAATTGGTCATAATCAACCTGGAACATGCCCTCATTGATTAAAACATCATCAATCAGAATTGGGTGTTTTTTTATATAATCTATGATCCAGGTACTTTTTGAGGCAAATTCGATAATAGTTTTAAAGCATTCGATGTACTCAAAAAAGAAGGCAATGTAATTTGACCTTGAGGCAATGGTTTCAATAAGGTCATAAACTTTAATAAAAATTTGATCGTCGTAACCCTCCGCTTCGATCTCAGCATCTAATACTTCAAATAGATATAGAATTCGATTTTGGGATATTGCTGGCAACTTTTGCCAGCGTTTTGATTGGCATAAATTATCAACTATTGTCTTATTATTTTCGTTTTTATAGAGATATGTTTTCTGATCCTCCTGCTTATCTTGATTAAAGAATCCTTCAAATAAAAAATTAATCTGTTGCTGGCAATTATTAAGTTTTGATAAAAAACCTTCCGCCTCCATCGAAAAACTATCTGCCAAAATTTTTAAATCATCTCCGTTTGGAATGAGGTGTGTTTGCTTATCATCTTGATACTGAATTCGATGCTCAACGTTCCTAAAAAATATATAGGTATCTTTTAATAACCTATATTCTTTTTGCGGCAACAGCCCCTCGACATAAATTTGTTGAAGAACGTCTAAGCTGTTATTGCCCCTTAAATGGATATTTTTTCCACCCCTTATTAATTGCAGAGCTTGAATAATAAACTCGATCTCTCTAATGCCTCCATATCCAAGCTTGATGTCGTTTCCTTTATTTTTATCATTCAAGTCTTTTTTGATCAGTTTTTTTAGATTTCTAATTTCAGCGATGGTTTTATAGTCAAGATATTTCCGATACACAAAAGGTCGGATGATGGTGTCAATTTTTTTTTGGTTTCCAATAATAACCCTCTGTTTAATCCAAGCATATCGCTCCCACTCTCTTCCATAATTCAGGTAATAATCCTCAAGAAAATTGAGGGAGGGGACCTGAACCCCTTCAGACCCATGTGGCCTTAATCTCGTATCTACACGAAAGACAAAACCATTTTCATTATTATGATTAAGGGCAAAGATAATCTTTTTCGCAAAATTAAGAACCTGTGTTTTATATTCACTATCGTCATTTGTTGGATAATCATGAGCAAAAATCAAATCGATATCAGACGATACATTAAGCTCTCCGCCACCTAATTTACCCATCGCGATAATATAGAAGTGATGGTGAATATCTAAAAATTCTTTTTTATAAAAATTAAAGACGGCCGTTATAGCTTCGTTTGCAAAATGTGAGATGATCTCGACCACATTTTGATAGTCAATGATTCCTAACAGATCCTGAAAAATAAGCTTGTTTAGTAATTGGTTTCTAGAGGTTCTTAGATTATTCAAAAATAACTGCTCTTCTTGACAGTCACTGGGAATAATTTTTTCTACCTCAGTCACAGTCAAAGGATCGTAAGCAGCCTTCTCCAGGTACTCAAGTATGGCTGGGTTTGCAATCGAGCGTTTAAAATAACGGCTCCACTGAGATACTTTTTCTATGTCTTGTTTCAGTGCATTCATTGGTTTAGGTATGTGAAAAACTGAATTTATATTACATTATTTGATGACATTTCTTCACTAATTTGGCAAAATTACACACTTTATCAATAGTTTAAGAACATAATCAGTGATTTAATTAAATCACACAATTCAATATAGAGAGAAATGCATGGTTGATTACGTAATCCCTTTTGAAAAACTCAGGAATACCGACGTTGGTTCGGTGGGCGGAAAAAATGCTTCATTGGGAGAAATGATATCTCAGTTGACACAAAAAGAAATTCGAGTTCCAACTGGATTTGCAACTACGGCACAGGCTTTCCAAGAGTTCCTTAAGCATAATGATCTTGGAATACAAATTGAGTCTGAACTTGAGCACCTGGACATCAACGATGTCCAACAACTTGCGGCCTCTGGTAAAAAAATTCGTAATTGGATTATGCAAACTCCTTTTCCGAAGGAACTGGATCATGCTATTGAACAAGAATATGAAACCCTCATCCAGCGCTCCTCCAATGAGATGACCTTTGCCGTTCGCTCATCAGCAACCGCTGAAGATCTTCCTGACGCATCATTCGCAGGACAGCAAGAAAGTTTTCTTAACATTCATGGTATTGATAATATTAAAAAAGCCATCAAAGAAGTATTCGCATCGCTTTACAATGACCGGGCAATTTCTTATCGAGTCCATAAAGGCTTTATTCATGCTGATGTGTCAATTTCAGCCGGTGTGCAACAGATGGTTAGAAGTGATATTGGTTGCGCTGGAGTGATGTTTTCAATCGATACCGAATCTGGATTTAAGGATGTTGTTTTTATCACCTCATCTTATGGCTTAGGAGAAACGGTCGTTCAGGGTGCAGTAAACCCTGATGAATTCTATGTGCACAAACCCCTTCTGAAAAAAAACTTTCCAGCAATAGTTAAAAAAACAATAGGCTCAAAAAAAATTAAAATGATTTTCTCAAATTTAAATGAGGCTGGAAAAAGTACCGAGACGATTGATGTTAACCCACAAGATGCAGATCAATTTAGTCTAACTAATGAAGAGGTTCTTGAATTAGCGAAATATGCCGTTACCATCGAGGAGCATTATGGTTGCCCTATGGACATTGAGTGGGGAAAAAATGGCTTAGACAATAAACTGTATATTCTTCAAGCACGGCCTGAAACAGTTAAATCTCAGAAAAAAAATGTGACCGAAACTTATAAATTAAAAGAAACCAGTAAAGCTATTGTGGCTGGTAGAGCAGTGACTCAAAAAATTGGAACGGGGCCCGTTCGAGTTGTTACCGATCCCAATGAAATGCACACAGTACAACCCGGTGATATCTTAGTCGCAGACATGACCGACCCCAATTGGGAGCCTGTTATGAAACGCGCTTCAGCATTGGTTACTAATCGTGGTGGACGAACTTGTCATGCGGCGATTATTGCTCGTGAGTTAGGTATTCCAGCTATTGTTGGAAGTGTAAATGCCACCGAATTATTAAATGATGGGGATATTGTTACTGTATCTTGTGCTGAGGGAGAAACCGGAATTGTTTATCAAGGTCAGCTTGATTTTGATATAGACATTCAAGAAGATGGTGAGTTACCCAAACCCCCTGTAAAAATTATGATGAATGTAGGTAATCCAGATATGGCTTTTACCTTCGCTCAAATTCCTAACCATGGTGTTGGTTTAGCAAGACTTGAGTTTGTCATTAACAACATTATCGGAGTGCATCCAAAAGCAATTATTAATTATGCGGCTATGCCAAATGATATCAAGAGTGTTATTGATCATAAGGCAAAAGGATATAAAGATCCCGAGGATTTTTATATCAGCAAGGTGGCTGAAGGAATCGCTACCATTGGGGCTGCGTTTTACCCTAATCCAGTCATTTTAAGAACCTCTGATTTTAAATCGAATGAATACAAAAAATTAGTTGCAGGTGATATTTACGAACCTGATGAAGAGAATCCCATGATCGGATTCAGAGGAGCTGCTCGATATCGCTCAGAGGAATTCAAAGACTGTTTCGCTTTAGAATGTAAAGCTTTGAAAAGAGTTCGCGATGAATTGGGCCTCACTAATATTGAAATCATGATTCCATTCGTACGAACATTAGATGAGGCTAAAGCGGTAATTGAAATTTTACAAACTCATGGATTAAAAAGAGGAGAAAATGGGCTCAAAGTCATTATGATGTGTGAAGTACCATCCAATGCCATCCTTGCAGATGATTTCCTTGATCTGTTCGATGGCTTCTCGATTGGATCAAATGATTTAACTCAACTCACTTTGGGGACCGATCGCGATTCAGGTATTTTAGCAGATGGATTTGATGAAAGAGATCCTGCGGTCATGAAATTAATTGAGCAGGCAATTTCATCCGCCAAGAAAAAAAATAAATACGTTGGTATTTGTGGACAAGGTCCGTCAGATCATGATGATTTTGCTCAATGGCTGGTTGAAAAAGGAATTACTTCAGTCTCATTAAATCCAGATACAGTGGTTTCAACCTGGAAAAAAATCTCTAATTAATGGCTAACGATCTTAAACGTCGTGCTTTTTTTATTTCTGATGGAACGGGCATTACCGCCGGATCACTTGGCGGTCTTTTGGCGCATTTTCCAGAAACGGAATTTGAGCAAATTCGAATCCCTTTTACAGATTCACATCAAAAAATTGAAGATGCCCAAAAACGTATTGTAAATGCCAAATTAATCAATGGTTTGCGTCCTGTAGTCATTATGTCTATTGGGAGCAATGAATTAAGAAGTGAGCTGAAAGAGGTTGATGCATATTACATTGACCTGTTTGAATCTTTTATATTTCCTTTAGGAAAAGAATTACAGCAAGTTCCTCTCACTCGCCCAGGTGTTGCCCATAGCATGAATGGTGCAAATTATGGCAATCGGATTGAGGCGATCAACTTTGCACTCGGTCACGATGATGGGATGACCCATAATGGTCTAAATCAGGCTCACGTAATATTAGTCGGTGTTTCTCGCAGTGGAAAAACGCCAACCAGTATTTACCTAGCGATGCAGTTTGGTATCAAAGCGGCCAACTATCCCTTGATTCCTGAAGACTTTGAGCGAGGAACCGTTCCCCCTATTCTCGAAGGTTATATCGATAAAATTTTTGGTCTAACCATTCAACCGAACCGCTTAAGCTCGCTAAGAAGTGAGCGTAGGCCCGACAGTCATTATGCTTCGATTGAAAACTGTAAAGATGAAATTAAAAAAGCAGAAAAATTGATGCAAAAACTAGGCGTGCCTATTGTAGATTCGACAAGTCGCTCAGTCGAGGAATTGTCTGCAATCATCATCCAACACATCAACAAAAACTAGTTAATGTTGTAAGGCTTTAGGACCTTCTTAATATCGTTTGATTCTGGATTAGTCATGCTTGAAAACACGTGGACTTTTTCAAAATTTGGCATGACAACAAATTTATAAAAATTCCACATCGGAGCCTTGCCAGTAACCTCGCTCAGTTTCTGATAAATCGGATTGGCTTTAGGGCCCACAACACTTGATTTTTCCATCATTGGAAATTCAACGGCATAAGTTAGTTTGCAGAATTTTTGAATGTCCTCATTTGAGCCCGGTTCTTGATTAAAATCGTTGGATGGAAAACCAACAATCAAGAGCTTATCTTTATTGTTAGCATATAATTTTTCTAAATCTTCAAATTGGGAAGTAAATCCACATTTACTCGCCGTATTGACAAAGATAATTGGCTTATCTTTATGTTCACATAAATTAAAATCTTTACCCTGAAGAGTTTTTAAAGGTGTGTCGTAAAAATTTCCACAAGCCCCAGAACTGACCACAGGAAATATAAATAAAGAGAGTATTGATAATATTTTTTTCATTTTTTTTATGATCCTTAAAAAATTTAATTGTTCAATTCTTTTTTCGCCACACCCATGGTGGAAGAGCTTTTACATTTTTAAACAAACCTAAAAATTGTCTTTGCGCAATTTGTTCTGCTTGATCATAGAGTTTTTGATCATTTTCATCAAGACTATCTTGATATTGTCGATAAAACCACGCGCACCCTTTTTTAATCATAGCTAGATTGATATCCACTTGATTAATCTTTATTTTAGCTAAAATTCTCTGATAACGATCTTGTCCAAACTTGACTAATTGTACTGGTTTATTTTCAATTAATTCAACCAAGCATTGTTTTGATTCTTTTCCAAACTCCTGTTTCAACTCTGGTGCGTCAATGCCTACTAATCGAATTTTTTTATAGCTTGTATCGCCATTTTTCAAAAAATGAACCGTATCACCATCAATTATCTTTATAATGTTTCCATTTTCTGTTGAACTATAAGTAAAACCATTTAGACTAAAAGAAATGAACCATAAAGTTAATAAAATAATTTTTTTATCCATTATTTTTAATCTCATTTTTATTAGGATATTATCAGCCAATGAAGAAACCTCTGTCCAATATTATTTTGATGATCGTTATAATTATTACTCCGATTCAGAAAGAATTTCAACCAGGGTAAACAGAAGAATTTTTTATCGTCATTCCGATGTGTTTAAAGAAGCATTAGCTGACTATCAACAATCAATTAACAAGATATCCTTCAGTCAATGTCTAGAATCAAATGCCTCCGACTTTATTATCAAGCTTGAACCTAATTTCTTTTACAACCCACTCATGCAAACGATGTATGCAGATTTAAACTATTACATTTACCAAGAGCCATCAAAGCAAATTGATCATGGTACATTGTCAATTAAAAAACAAATGTATATTCAAGCCCGACATGACATCCAGCTAAAGAATCTTTATTTAGAATTTTTAAATCAGCTGTCCGAAAAATTACCAGCTAGTGTTCCGGATCAAGCCATTAATGGAGAGTTTTGTAAAATAATCTAGATAGATATCTATTGGTATTCATTTATTGCAACTCTGCTTTTGTTATCACTAATGATCAATATACCTTTTTCATATGCACAGGAGAGTCCATTTACCCTCGTATAGACGGAACCTTGCCCAGTGACTTGAGATAATAATTTTCCCTCATTACAGACTAATTTTTTTGGATCTTCGGGTTGGGATACCAAATGCTGCACAACGATACCAAAAACTAAGAACAGCATCGTGAGTGCTACGAGATGTTTCAAGACTGTTTTCACCATTCTTGATACCTATCTAAGTAAAATACACAACATATTGTATCTTATTCATAAAAAAAATCAATTTGTTGTTATTTTTTGTGTGGAAATAAAAAATGGCGGAAGGGGCGGGATTCGAACCCGCGTTAGGGAGTTCACCCTAAACACGCTTTCCAGGCGTGCGACTTAAACCACTCATCCACCCTTCCAAGAAATTTTGCATATTATACATAGATAGCTCGTGAGATTGTTGACTTGATTTAAAATCCAAATGGCTTTAATGTAATGTTTCGATGATGCTTTAATAGAAGCTTTTAGTTCATAGCTCATTTATTTTTGGGAGGAAAGAAAAATGGCGTTTGATACACTGAAGAACCTTGGAATTGATAGTCCATTCAAGGAAAGATATGATAATTTTATAGGTGGTAAATGGGTTAAACCCGTTGAAGGTAAATATTTTGAAAATATTACCCCACTAACTGGCAAGCCTTTTTGTGAAGTTGCAAGATCGACTGAAGCCGATATTAATTTAGCCTTGGATGCAGCCCATGCAGCTAAAGATGCATGGGGCAAAACAAGCCCCACTGAAAGAGCAAATATTCTCAATAAAATTGCTGACCGTATGGAGCAAAATCTTGAAAAAATTGCACTCGCAGAAACGATTGATAACGGTAAACCTATTCGTGAAACGATGGCTGCCGACATTCCCTTAGCGATTGATCACTTTAGATACTTTGCAGGGGCTATTCGTGCCCAAGAAGGCTCAGTTTGTGAAATTGATCACGACACCGTAGCCTACCATTTTCATGAACCACTTGGGGTAGTTGGTCAGATTATTCCTTGGAATTTCCCGATTTTGATGGCAGCATGGAAACTTGCACCAGCTATTGGTGCTGGTAACTGCGTGGTCATGAAACCTGCAGAACAAACTCCAGTATCCATACTGATTGTAGCTGAAATTATTGGTGACCTTCTTCCTCCTGGGGTGCTTAACCTTGTGAATGGGTTTGGTCTTGAAGCGGGCAAGCCTCTAGCTAGTTCAAGTAGAATTGCAAAGATTGCTTTTACCGGTGAAACCACTACTGGTCGATTGATTATGCAATATGCATCGCAAAACATCATTCCAGTAACTCTTGAGCTCGGTGGTAAATCTCCAAATATTTTCTTTGAAGACGTTATGGATAAAGATGACGCTTATTTCGACAAAGCTCTAGAAGGATTCACGATGTTTGCTTTAAACCAAGGTGAAGTCTGTACCTGCCCCTCACGTGCATTGATTCAAGAGTCGATTTACGACGCCTTTATTGAGCGTGCCATTGAGAGAACTAAAGCGATTAAAAGTGGATCCCCCCTGGACGCAGCGACTATGATTGGTGCACAAGCGTCTAGCGAACAACAAGAAAAAATTATGTCATACATTAAACTTGGACAAGAAGAAGGCGCTGAACTATTAACAGGCGGCAATCAACGTTCATTAGATGGTGAGCTTTCAGGTGGTTACTATATTGAGCCAACAATTCTTAAAGGGCACAACAAGATGAGAATTTTCCAAGAAGAAATTTTTGGTCCAGTCGTCTCGGTTACAACCTTTAAAGACGAGGCTGAAGCACTTGCAATTGCTAATGATACTCTGTATGGATTAGGTTCAGGAGTGTGGACGCGAAATGGTAATACCGCTCATCGTATGGGTCGTGGCATTCAAGCTGGACGTGTATGGACTAATTGTTATCATGCCTACCCGGCCCATGCTGCCTTTGGTGGGTATAAGCAATCTGGTATAGGTCGTGAAACCCACAAGATGATGCTTGATCACTATCAACAGACTAAAAATTTATTGGTCAGTTACAGCGAAAATAAATTAGGTTTCTTTTAGCCTGCTAAATTAGTATAAAATAAAGGCTGCACTTTAACGCAGCCTTTTTTTATGATTACACGAATTACATCTACTGATAAAGCCAACCAACTTATAGATGAGTTGGTAAAGATTCATGGGCCCGTCATGTTTCATCAATCTGGGGGGTGTTGTGATGGAAGTGCACCGATGTGTTATCCCCAGGGTGAGTTCTTTTTAGGAAACAGTGATGTTTGTCTAGGAGAGGTTCATGGTGTTCCTTTTTACATGAGCTTTACTCAATTTGAATATTGGGAACATACTCACCTCACTTTAGATGCTATACCAGGTACTGGAGGCCAATTTTCATTAGAGCGCCCAACTGGTTTGCGTTTTTTTATTCGCTCCCGCCTCTACTCAGATGAGGAATGGAAATACCTCTCACAATACCCAGTAAAAAGATGTGGCTAGCTGAACATAGCAAACCATCTTCATGTAGAATATTAATTGGCGGGTCACCTCGCATTGTAAGTTAGCCAACCTGGTCAGGTGCGGAAGCAAGCAGCCACAACTAATGAAACAAGTGCCGAGATTATGGCTCGCCTTAACTTTTAAACATTATGAAAAATCAAGCATTAGCAAGAAAATGGCGCCCGAAAAATTTTGACTCCATAGTGGGTCAAGAATTTGCTATACAAGCAATTAAAAACTCCATTCAAAATGAACGCATTCATCATGCCTACTTATTTTCTGGAACACGTGGGGTTGGAAAAACAACCATTGCTCGAATCTTTGCTAAATGCTTGAATTGCCAAACTGGGGTCACCGATACCCCCTGCTGTGAATGTTCCTCATGCCTGGAAATTGATCAATCAAAAGCCATTGATGTCATTGAGCTGGATGCAGCATCAAATACCCAAGTCGATAACATGCGTGAGTTGATGGAAAATGCTAATTATCAACCGACCTCTTCACCATACAAAGTTTTTATCATTGATGAAGTGCATATGCTTTCGAAAAGCTCATTTAATGCGATGTTAAAAACACTTGAGGAGCCCCCGGCCCATGTTATTTTTATATTAGCAACCACCGATCCTGAAAAAATTCCAGTGACTGTAGTCTCTCGGTGCTTACATTTTAATTTGATGCAAATGACCAATGAAGAACTTATTGGACAATTAAAAAAAATATTTGATGAAGAAAAAATTAACTATGATGAGCCAGCAGTTGATATGATTGCTCAATTTGCTGAGGGAAGTATGCGGGATGCATTGTCCTTGGCGGACCGAGTAATTAACTACACCAATGGGGAAGTAATCAGTGAAAAACTTCAGACCATCCTAGGGATAATATCTAAGGACACAACCACAGACTTAATAGAGGCGATTGTTAACAATAAGAAGGAAGTTGTGCAATCCATTTTATCGACGATTAAGACAGCAAATCTATCCTATGAAAATATATTAAAAACCTTATCAGAGAGATTTTATGACATCTCTGTGGAGCAAACCTTTAATGAAAATCCGGATCGAAAAAAATCCATGGCAGATGTCATTGACCCCAAACTACTTCAAACACTCTACCAAATTACCATTCATGGATTAAAAGATCTTCCGCTAGCTCCGAATCCCTATGTGGGTTTTGTTATGACGGTGATCCGATTAATGAACTTTATGCCAAATAATAATCCGAATAATATGTCTTTAGAGCCAAACAAAGAAACGCAACCCAATTCAATTAAAAAATCAAACTCCACCGAAGAACCTGAAAAAAAAAATTTAACATCTGACGATAGTTACATAAAAATAAACCCAAATAATTGGCGTCAAGTTGTCGAGCAACTTAAACATGGCATGGCAAAAACACTCGCGCAGAATTGTGAAATTAATTCATTTAGTGATCAGCAACTTTACCTCGCAGTGGACGATAAATTTAAACACCTAAATAACGATAAATACATCAACATTCTTGAGTCATCGCTTCTTGAATTAACAGGTGAAAGAGTTCGCGTTTTTATTCAAGAGGCAGAAACCACCCAAACTCCAGCTCATGAAAAAAGTCTGGAAGACTCTGAGGCTTTAAAACATGCAACAAATTCAATAAAATCCGATCAAAATTTGGAAAAAATATTAAATGAGTTTGAAGGTCAAATTATTGAAGAAACCATCAAACCAATCAATCATTAAGAGGAGAAATTATTATGGCAAAAGGTGGCATGGGAAATCTAATGAAGCAAGCACAAATGATGCAAGCCAATCTTCAAAAGGCTCAGAATGAACTGGGTAATATTGAAGTGGAAGGCTCAGCAAGCAATGGGCAAGTAAAGATCACAATGACTTGTAAAAATGAAGTCAAGAAAGTTTTTATTGATGAATCTTTGATGCAAGATAAAGAGCTGCTAGAGGACCTTATACTGGTGGCCTTAAAAGACACACAAGCAAAAATTGAAGCCACAACGAGTCAAAAAATGTCTGGGCTTGTTCCCCCTGGCATGAACCTTCCTTTCTAAGAAAAGAATATCATGTCAAAAGTGCTTGATGAATTAATAGATAGCATCAAATGTCTGCCCGGTGTTGGTCCAAAATCTGCAACCCGAATGGCTTATTACCTTCTCCAGCGTGATCCAAAAGGTGCGAGGCGCCTAGCAAACTCAATACTCAATAGTTTTGAGTTACTCGGAAAATGCACATCATGTAATAATTTTTCAGAAACACCCACTTGTAATTTGTGTCTCGATCCAAAGCGTAACAAAAAAATCTTATGCATTATTGAAATGCCAACGGATCTACTGATGTTTGAACAGACACATTCCTTTGATGGTATGTACTATATTTTAATGGGTAGACTATCTCCTCTGGATGGAATTGGTCCAAAAGATTTAAATATGGGTGGCTTATATGATCGCTGTAAGGATGAACAAATTGAAGAGATCATCATCGCCACAAACTTTACCAAAGAAGGTGACGCAACGGCAACTTACATCACCGAATTACTAAAAGATCTTGGAAAGAAATTGAGCCGAATTGCAAGGGGGATGCCTTCTGGGTCAGAAATCGAGTACACTGATTCCGGCACCTTGGCTCAAGCTATATCAGAGCGAAAAACTATCAATCAAAAGTTTTAAATCTTTTGATGAATTAATTACGTAATCATTACCCCAAACTTCTACATTTTCTTTGGGATCAATATATCCATAAGCAGCTAATACTGAGCCAACATTGGTTTTATTCGCCGCAATAATATCGCGTTCCCCATCTCCAATATAGAGAACTTCAGTAGGTTTTAAATTTTCTTGCGTAAGGGCATTGACCAGCATGTCGTTATCTGGTTTTGGTTTAAAACCATCATCTGGACTGATCACAAACTTAAATAGATGTTGAATATCAAGCCGTTCGATAATTTTATTAGTAAAAATTTTTGGTTTATTGGTGACTATGCCTAAGATTATATTTTGTTGATACAAATTTTTAAGTAAAATTTCCAAATCACTAAACAGACTCACATTATCAGCACAAACAGTGAGGTAATATTCAATAAATTCATTTACTAAGCCTTGTGAATCTATCTCCTCCTTGGAAAAACGTTTTAGCAAAAAGGCTAAGGTTCCATCCGAGGAACAAGCCAATCCCTCTTGATATGAAATTTCAAGTTGTTTGTGTTGTTTAAAAACATAATTAGCTGAAGCGATTAAATCAGGCGCTGTGTCTACTAAGGTACCATCAAAATCAAAGATGATTGCCTTAATCATCGTTGTGCTGAAGTTCCATAAGGTAATTGACTGAAACATCATTACCTAGTGAATACGTTTTCAAGAATGGATTATAACTCATGCCCTTTATATCGGTTATTTTAAGTCCAAATCTTGTAGACCAGGTTTGGATTTCATCAGGTCTGATAAATTTATCGTACTGGTGAGTTCCCTTGGGTAACATTTTTAAAACATATTCCGCCCCGATAATCGCGAATAAAAAAGCTTTTGGATTGCGATTAATCGTTGACAGGTAAAGTCTACCATTTTTCTTTAATAACTTTGAACAGGCTTCAATAATTGAAGCAGGATTTGGCACATGCTCTACCATTTCAAGGCAAGTGATTACATCATATTTTATCTTATTTTTTTTTAAAAAATCTTCTATATTCAATAATTTATAGTCAATACTTAAATTACTTTCTTTAGCATGAAGTTGTGCTATTTTAATTGCAATTTCACTTTGATCAAGGCCAGTTACCTCAGCACCTAGCTGTGCCATCGACTCACTCAGTATCCCTCCTCCGCATCCAACATCTAAAACTTTTTTATCCTTTAAGGGAAAGTTTTGATTAATAAAATTAAGGCGTAAGGGATTAATGTCATGTAACGGTTTGAACTCTGAAGTAGGGTCCCACCATTTATGAGCTATCTGATTAAATTTTTCAACCTCAGAGGGGTCGACGTTTACTGTATTTTGTTTTGCCATAATTTCACTTTTTCAATCACACTCTCAGCATCATCCACATTGACTAACTGTTTATTTTTGAATTTTAATTGACCATCCACCCAAACATGTTGAACACTATCTCGACTTCCTGAATAAATCAAACTAGACAATGGGTCATACACTGGCTGGGTAAAAATATTCGATAAGTCAAATGCCACTAAATCGGCCTTTTTACCCACTTCTATTGAGCCGATTATACTATCAAGATCAAGTGATTTGGCCGCATCAATGGTCACCATGTCCATCAGATCTTCTGATTTTAAAAACTTAGGTTCGTTCCTATCGTTGCGCTGTAATAATGAAAATAATCTTAAATCATCTAATACACTCAGTTTATTATTGCTCGCCGAGCCGTCAGTTCCAACGGTTACAAATTTTGCCTTATCTATCATTAAATTTATCGGTGGGATGCCGCTGGCGAGTTTCAAATTGGAAGACGGACATGAAATGATATTGATCTGGTTACTATCAATGAGACGAAGGTCAGATTCATTAAGGTGAACACAGTGAACACCCATAAAATCCGGTCCTAAAATACCCAGCCTGTGAAGACGGTCTATAGGCCTGATACCGAATTTTTTTAAACTTTCATTAATCTCCCATTCTGTCTCATGAAGATGGCAGTGAATATTTAAACCAAGCTGATCGGCATAGGTTCGAATTTTTTTAAAAGACTCGTCAGAGACGGTATAGGGGGCATGAGGAGCTAAAGATGTTGTGATTAAAGACTCATCTCTAAAGCTATCCCTAAATGCGAATCCTTTGTCAAAATAGTCAGAAAAATCAGTGGCATAGTTTGTCTTCAAATCGATAAATACTAAACCGATATTAGCTCTTAAGCCTATTTTAATAGCTGCTTTTGCCGTTGCCTCTGGATAAAAATACATATCATTAAAGGTGGTGACACCGGAGCTTATCATCTCTAAACAGGCTAGCTGAGAAGCCTCAAATACCAAGTCATGATTTAGAAATTTGGCTTCATTGGGCCAAATAGACTGCTCAAGCCAATCAGTTAATTTTTGATCATCGGCAATACCTTTTAGAAATGTCATTGCCGAATGGGTATGCATATTAATTAACCCTGGCGTCAGAATAGATTCTCCCAGGTCGATAATATTTGATTGATTACTTAATTCTGAAGGAGCGATCTTATCAATTGACCCATTTTTTATAAAAACAGTGTGATTATGAAGTAATTCTTGATGATCATTAGCGGTGTAAATCCAGCGAGCTTTTATTCCAAAATGAGTTTGATTTGAGCTATCCTCGAGCATTAACTCAACTCAAATGGATGTTTAATTAATATAGTCTCGTCCCTTTCAGGGCCTGTGGACACTATGTGAATTGGAATCCCGGTGATTGCCTCTATTTTTTTTAAATAATCTTGCGCATTAGCCGGTAAATCTTGCCATTGCTTAACCCCAAAGGTGGAATCCCGCCATCCCGGCATGGAAATGAATTGTGGCTTACACTGTGCAACTTCATCTGCACTGAGGGGCGGAGTGTCAATCAAGGTTCCATTAAATTCATAATGCGTACATATTTGTATTTCATCTAGACCGTCCAACACATCAAGCTTGGTAATACAAAGTCCTGATAAACCATTAACCATCGCTGAACGCTTCAGTGCAACAGCATCAAACCAACCACACCTTCTTTTACGTTTAGTGACCGTGCCATACTCTCGGCCCACTTCTGACATTTGAAATCCAGGTGAACCCGCTTCTTCAATATCGAGCTCACTGGGGAAAGGCCCTCCCCCTACTCTTGTGGTGTAAGCCTTGGTGATACCCAAAATATAATCCAGTTTATTAGGACCAATTCCAGAGCCTGCAGAGGCTTGTCCTGCAACACAATTTGAAGATGTCACAAAGGGGTAGGTGCCGTGATCTATATCCAGTAAAGCTCCTTGGGCCCCCTCAAATAAAATATTTTTATTCTGTTGGTTGAGGTCATGAATTTTTTTAGAAATATCAACAACCATGGGTCTGATTGAATCTGCAACCGATGAAAGCTCATTAAAAACCTCATCAAAACTCACTTCAGGTGCACGCAATTGATGCTTCAGTATAAAATTATGATGATCCAGCAAATCTGTGAGTTTCGCTTTTAATGTCTCTAAATTAAATAAATCATAGACTCGAATCGATCTGCGTGCCACCTTATCTTCATAGGCAGGCCCAATACCTTTTCCAGTGGTGCCAATCTTTTTAGTTGCTGATCTCGCCGCCTCACGAGCCTGATCAATCATGACATGAGATTTGATAATCAAAGGACAACCTGGGCTCACAAACAAACGATCACGCACATTAAGACCATCAGCCTCAAGAATATCAATTTCTTTGAGTAAGTGGCTAACATCGAGTACGACCCCATTGCCAATCAAGCAAGCAACTCCAGATCGAACAATGCCTGAAGGAATTAAATTCAATTTATATTCTTTTTGTTTTCCATTGGTTTCAATGACAAGCGTATGGCCAGCATTGTGTCCGCCCTGAAAGCGAACCACAGCTGAGGCATGATCCGTCAACCAATCCACTATCTTACCTTTTCCCTCGTCACCCCATTGGGTTCCAATTACCACAATATTTTTATTCATAAATTACCCAATAAATAAGAGCCTTCGCAAGTCAAATGTAAACCCAACCGCTGGCCTCTTTTTACCGAAGTTTGAAGTAAGATTTTCAAAACGCCCTCCTTTAGCAAGTGCTGAGGTGTATTTTGCTGAATAAGCCGAGAAAATTAAACCTGAATGGTACTCATAACAATCCACGTCTGAGACATCGATAATATAATCAGTACCATTCGGTAATGATTTAACAATATTCTTAATATTTTTGATTATTTGCATGACTTTAACATTCCCCGTGAAAAGCTCTGCTAATTCTTTTAATGCATTGTTATCGCCATATATAGTCAAAAACTTTTTGATTTTATCAATTTTTACTTTTGTGAGATTTTGTTGCAAAGTTTCAATGATAGAAACGGTATCTTTTTTGGCAAACAGAGCTCTGAGTTGTGGTGAATCAAAACTCGAGAGTCCCAAGCTATTAAGAAATTCTGTATAAATTGAAATGTCGTTAAATGATAATAAAATATTATTTAATTTCAATAATTTAAATGATTTAATTAAAGTGTTTACTACATCAATATCGGCATCAATTTTATCATTACCATAGATCTCAACACCCACCTGAAGCTCTTCCCGAGACTGATTAAATAGATTTGTGTTTGTTTTTAAAACTGAGCCACAATAACAGTACCTACGAATATCGCTAGCTGAAGTAGAAAGGTAATTATCAACCCTAGCAGTCTGAATGGTAAGGTCTGGTGTGATGCCAATTAACCTGCCTGTAAGCGGGTCAGGTATCTTAAACATATCACTGTCAACAGATTCTCCACTGAATGAGACATTGTCAGCAAATTCAATCATTGATGGATTTATTAACTCAAACTTATTCTTTAAAAAATAATCAACGAGAGTGCGTCTTGATTTTTCTAGCTCTAAAGCACGTTTTGGATAGAGATCCTCAACCTTATCAGGTATAGACCAGGTATTAATCATAAACTTTGTATCCCATAAAATAAAACAATGAGTCCCATCACCAACATCGCCAATCCATAGGTTCTCAACTGACCTGGATTATAATTAGAAATGTTACGTATGAGATTTTGCCATAAATTAGGAAATAATAGGGGCAAAATACCCTCTAGTATCAAAACTAGCCCTAGCGAAGTAATGATTATGGGTTTAAGCAAAATGTAAAGCTTTTATTTTTTCAGTCGAGGCTGAAGGTATTTAAAGAATTCTGTATTCGGATCGAGCACTAAAATATCTTCTTTACTGTTGACACTATTTCTATAGGCCTCAAGGCTTCGGTAAAAATCATAAAACTCTTTATTTTTGCTAAAAACATCTGAATATACCCGTGCAGCCTTTGCGTCACCCTGACCCTTAATTTTTTGAGCCTCACGGTATGCATCAGTAATGATGATTTCTTTTTGTTTTTCTGCATTGGCTTTGATTTTTTCTGATTCTGCAAAACCCTCGGAACGCAATTCATTTGCAACTGATTTACGCTCTGCTTCCATACGCTGATAAACTGAGTCACTGACCTCTTTAGGAAGATCCACACGTCTTAATCTAACGTCTAATATCTCAATACCAATGTTATTTGATTCACGATCTGCTCTCTCTTTGATAATATCCATAATCTCAGATCTTTCACCGGAAACGACTTCCTGAATGGTTCTTTTTCCGAACTCTGCACGAAGGCCATCATTAACCGTTTGGGTTAATCTTCTTTCCGCCTGTCTCTCATCACCGTTTACTGAAACATAAAATTTTGCTGGATCAATAATTCGCCATTTAATAAAAGAGTCAACCAACACGTTTTTCTTTTCACTGGTGATGAAACGATCGGGTGTGGATGAATCATATGTCAATATTCTCTTATCGTAATACTTAACGTTATCCACTAATGGGGTTTTAAAATAAAGACCTGGCTCCTCTTTAACCGCGATAATCTCACCCAATCTAAAAACGATGGCATGTTCTCTTTGATCAACCGTGAAGGTTGCCATACTCAGTAAAATAAGAACTACTAGTAAGGCTATAAATATTCTTGAAGCTTGCATTATCTCATCTCTCTTTCACGTTCTCTAAAGGCATCCCTGGATCTCTCTTTATTCACATCTATTGAAGTACTTTCCGTTCTGGGAAGATTAATTACAGATGATGGAGAGCTGGAATTATTTGAGCTGGATTTATTATTTTTCATGATTTGATCTAAGGGTAAATAAATAAGACTATTTGAACCCGACTTTTGATCAATGATCACTTTAGTCACATTGGATAAAATTTCTTGCTGTGCCTCAAGGAATAAACGGGTTCTGGTAACCTCAGGAGCTCTTTCGTACTCTTTTAAAATTTGTTCAAAACGACTTGAATTACCCAAAGCCTCATTCTCGATAGAAACCTTATAGGCATTCGCTTCAGCCATTAATCGCGCTGCGGTTCCTTTTGCTTTTGGCACAACATCGTTAGCATAGGCTTGGCCTTCATTTTTTTGTCTCTCCAAATCTTGCTTAGCTTTAACTGCATCATCAAATGCAGCCTGAACCTGTTCTGGTGGCTGAGCATTTTGCATGGTGACGCTGGTCACATTTATCCCGGTAGAATAACGATCTAATATCTGCTGCATGAGCTCTTTTGTTCTTATAGCGACCTCTTCCCTTCCTTCATAAAGAACAAAATCCATTTTACTCTTTCCAACAACCTCGCGAATGGCAGTCTCAGACGCGGCTCTGACTGATGACTCAGCAGCACGGTTATTAAAGATAAAATCTTCAACTGATTTGAGGTTGTATTGAACAGCAAATTGTAAATCGACAATATTTTCGTCACCGGTTAACATCAAAGATTCTCTTAACTCCTGAGCATTTGCTGCTAGATCGTTGGAGGATCGATACCCCACTTCAATGGTTCGAACCTGCTCTTGATTTACAACCTCTACCGTTTCAATCGGATAAGGTAAGTGCCATCTTGGTCCAGGTTGAGTCACATCGATATGCTTTCCAAATCTTAAAACAACACCTCTTGAGCCCTGGTCAACAATGTAAAAACCGGTGATAAGCCAAATCAGGAATACCACAAGCAGAATTGGGATTATAGGAATATCTCCTCCGGTGGAGCTTCCAGTGCCTGATCCATTATTTTTACCGGATCCACTTGAATCATTATTCACAACAATTCTTGGTTTCCTTTTAAAGATATTGTCAATTTTTCTGCCAAGGTCCTTCAAAACCTCGTCAAGATCGGGAGGTCCGTCTTGGTTAGCTAATATTCCAATTTTTTTAAATAGGCTGTTGAGCATTTTCGTCATAGTATATTTTTTCTTGATTAATAAAACTTGCTGTTCTTTCGACCAAAGCTTCCTTGAGAAATTCAATTCCTTGGCCTGTTTTTGCTGATAATTCAACTCGATTGATTCTACCATACTCATCAATATCTTTTTGTGGCTTAGTCTTATTTTTATCAATTTGATTTAAGATTAAGATCTGATCCACTTGATCTGCATTAATTTCTTTTAAAATTCGATTAACTTGCAGGATATGTTCTTTTTTTTCCTCATTACTTGAATCAACAACATGAAGAAGAAGATCTGCATTCGTCGATTCCTCTAATGTTGATTTAAAAGACTCAATCAGATTAGTCGGTAAATTTTTAATAAACCCGACGGTATCCGAAATTACCAATGAAAAGTTGGGTGGAATGAAGAGCTTTCTAGAGGTAGTATCTAAGGTTGCAAACAACTGATCCGCTGCATAGATTTTTTGTTTGGTGAGCTCGTTAAACAAGGTTGATTTTCCAGCATTGGTGTAGCCAACGATAGCCACATTAAACACTCCACTTTTCCGCCTTCTTTGACGTTGCATATCCCTCTGTTTTGTGAGCTTCTTTAGACGCTCCTTTAACTGTTTTACTCGACCGCGTAACATGCGTCGATCTAATTCAATCTGCTTTTCACCAGGTCCTCCACGAACACCTATGCCACCTTTTTGCCTTTCAAGGTGGGTCCATCCCCTCACCAACCTAGTCGACAAGTACTCCAATTGGGCCAATTCAACCTGAAGTCGACCCTCATAGCTTTTAGCGCGCATAGAAAATATATTTAGAATTAAATTTGTTCGATCAATAACGGTGAGATTAAGTGCATCAGTAAGTTTTTTTTCCTGTGCTGGGCTAATGTCCTCATTAATTATTAAAAACTCAAAATCAAATAAATTTTTTAATTGTTTAATTTCTTCAACTTTTCCTTTTCCGATGTAAAAGCTTGGATTCGGCGAGATTACTTTGACATCTATGGTTTCTTCGATCTGAAAACCAGCAGTTTTGGCGAGCTCATTAATTTCATATTGATCATACTGAGTATGTCCATAACCATCATGGATATTGATAACTAGGCATTTATCAGGATTTAATTTTTTTAGATTAACAGGTTTCAAAAATTACTTATAATTTGGAACAATCGATGAAATTGCATGCATAAAAATTAATTGAGGGGAATTCCCTTTTAAGATAATGCTTTCCTCGTCATAGCTCTCAATAAGCCCTTGTAATTTTATGCCATTCATTAGATAAACCGAAACATTAATCGATTTTGAAATAATTTCGTTGAAAAATTCTGATCTTATTTTATTTGTCATTTATAAAAACCTATCCATTCTTTTGTTAAACAGTTCTTTTCCTATGATTGAAATGATGTGGCCCACGGAGGGGGATTGATCTATCCCAAGAAGAACAACCCTCAATGGCATTGCTATCTGAGGAAACTTTAAATCCGCATTTTTGACATAATTCTTAAGGATAGATTCAATCGCCTCTATTGAAAAGTCTGAGTCATTGAACTCCATTGATAATGACTTTAAATGTTGAAGCGTATCCTGGTTTATGTATTTATTTTTTAAATCCTCATGAACCTGCCTTGATTCACCCAAAACAGTGTCGGCATGTTGCTCGAACTCTCTTAGAGTTTGACATCGATCTTTATAAAGTTCAAACACCAGCTTTAGTTTTGATTCTTCAAAATTATTTGCCACAAATCCAGTTGCTAAGATAGCTTTAATATCGTCATAATTTTTAGATTTTATGTAATGATTATTAATCCAATTTAATTTTTTTAAATCAAATTGGGATGCTGAGGATGTTACCTTATCAAAACTAAACCATTGACACATATCTTCAAGACTAAATATTTCAGCATCGCCATGGCTCCATCCTAGTCTTGCAAGGTAGTTATTTATGGATTCTGGTAGATATCCGAGATCAATGTAATCCGTCACACTCGCCGCTCCATGTCGCTTTGATAGCTTTTGACCATCCTCTCCTAAAATCATCGAGAGATGAGCAAATTCTGGCACGGCAAAGCCACAGGCTTTGTAGATATTGATTTGCCGAGGTGTATTGTTAATGTGATCATCCCCCCTGATCACATGGGTAATACCCATATCCATATCATCAACAACCACACTTAAGTTATAAGTGGGTGTCCCATCGGATCTCTGGAGAATTAGATCATCTAACTCTTCATTATTCACCGATATCCTCCCTTTTACCAAGTCATCCCATTCAACCAACCCGGATACTGGGTTTTTAAAACGAATCACTGGCTGAACATTGGATGGCTGTGTGGGCAATGTTTTTCCAATTTCAGGCCTCCAGCGGCCATCATATTTAGGCTTCAATCCTTTTTGCTCATAATCTTGACGCATTTGTTCTAACTCTTGTTTTGAACAATAGCATTCATATGCAAATCCATTTTTTAACAAATCTTGAATTACTGCTTGGTGTCGATCTTTTTTTTTGGATTGGTAGATAATCTCACCATCATGATTGAGCCCTAACCAATGCATTCCTTGTAAGATTTTATCGACTGCTGCTTGAGTGGATCGCTCTGTGTCAGTATCCTCGATTCTCAGATAAAACTGTCCATGATTTTTTTTGGCAAAAGCATAATTAAATAATGCTGTGCGAATACCCCCAATATGAAGGTAACCAGTAGGGCTTGGTGCAAATCGAGTTTTAATCATCTATAGGTCCAGCAAATAAGTTATATGAATCCGAAGATATAATTTTAACATCGAGCCGATCACCAACCATTAAGCCCTCTGGATTTTTTAAATAAACCACCCCATCAACGTCTGGTGCTGATCGAAAAGTTCTAGCTACTGCATATTCATGATCAAAACCATCTACGACAACATGTTGATTAGAGCCAATCAAAGACCGTAATTTATTTTTACTAATGTCCTGTTGTACTTCCATCAGGTATTGATAACGTTCTTCTTTAATCTTCTCAGGAATTTGATCTTCAAGTTGTTGAGCAGTTGCTCCATCAACGTTTGAATATTTAAAACAACCTACATGATCAATATTCGCATTTTTCAGAAAAAGAATTAAATCATCAAAATCTTGGTCAGTTTCCCCCGGAAATCCAACAATAAAGGTGCTCCTGAGTGACAAATCAGGATTAATTTTTCTCCAAGACTCGATACGCTTTAGATTATCTTCTGCATCTGCAGGACGCTTCATAGCCTTCAGTATCTTTGGGTTTGCATGCTGAAATGGAACATCAAGATAAGGTAAGATTGTCTGAGTGTCCATTAACTCGATGAGCTGATCCACATGCGGATAAGGATAAATATAATGAAAACGAACCCATACACCTAACTCCTTTAACTCTTTGGCCAAATGATAAAGGTCTCCGCGCACAGGTTTGCCATTCCAAAAAGATTGTTTATACCTAAAATCCACTCCGTAAGCGCTTGTATCTTGTGAAATGATAATCAGCTCAGAAACACCCTCATCGATGAGATGCTGAGCTTCATTAAGAATGTCTCCAACACCCCGACTCACTAATTTTCCTCTCATAGAAGGAATGATACAAAAAGAACATTTATGATTACACCCCTCTGATATTTTTATGTACGCATAATGAGAGGGAGTTAACCTTAAACCAGATTTTGGAATTAAATCTATAAATGCATCATGTGGTTTTGGCGCAACGCGATTAATTACCTGCATAACTTCCTGATCGGACTCTGAGCCAGTAATCGCAATAAGATTATCAAATCTTGCTTTGATGATCTCTTTTTTTTCTCCCAAGCAACCGGTAACGATGACATTTCCATTATTTTTAATTGCCTCTTCAATCGTATTCAGCGACTCTTCAACAGCTGAGTCAATAAAACCACAGGTATTTACGACAACCACATCAGAATCAGTATAGGAGTCTGAAATATCATAGCCTTGTGATCGAGCACGAGTCATAATTTTTTCGGTATCACTTCCGGCTTTAGGACAGCCTAATGATATAAAACCAATTTTAGGTATTTTCACAGATGCCATTGTTAGTGAATCATGGAGTGCAGTAAATAAATAACGATAACCCCAAGAAAAATAGATGAGGTTTGTTGAAATGTTTGTTGCATCTGTGTTTTTTTATGCAAGGTCGGAATCAGATCAGAAATTGCCACATAAATCATACTAGATGCTGCCAAGGATAAGATAAACGGGATAAGAAAACTAAAATCACTCAAAATGAAAAAGGAGATAGCGGCTCCCATCATCATGGAAATCCCAGTAATAATGTTCATCCATAAAGTTTTTACAAGGCTATAACCAGAATTTAATAAAATCGAAAAATTACTAATTTCTTGAGGAATTTCATGAACGATGATGGCTAAAGCTGTAATGAACCCTAAATTAATATCGACTAAAAAAGCACTACAAATCAAGACGCCATCAATAAAATTGTGAAAACAATCACCAATAATTAAAATACTCCCTTTCTTGATATCGTTATTGGGTGCAGGTGAATGGTGTTCGCAGTGTGATCCATGACAGTGTCTCCAGACCAAAAGCTTTTCTAGAATGAAAAAAATGAGAATACCGACTAGTACAACCAATGAAATTTTATGCAGATCTCCAGATAAATCATAGGCATGAGGAATTATCTCTAGAAATGCAGCTCCCAATAATGTCCCGACAGCAAAACTGACAAAATAATCAGCATAATTCACCATTTTAAGTTTACTGAAGGCAAAAGCGAGAGCTAGGCTTAATGCTGATCCGAGAAAGCAAACTGTCAATATAAGTAATAAATTCATGAGCAAAGATTATACGTGAATCATAACAAAAATTATGGCTTTATCCATGCCAGTGAAATCAAACGAAATGGGGTTTGGTTAAAGCGATGAGAAAATAAAAAATCATGATCCCTATAGGTACAATAATCTTGTGTTAAAGAGTTTCCATAAACCTCATGCACTCCAGACTTTTGCAGAAGATCTCTGGTAATTCCAAGAAGATCAACATTAAATTTATTATTTTTATATCTAAAGTATTTTGTAAGGTGATTGTTCTTTTTCATGAAGGCATCATAAACATCACGATCAGTTTCAAAATTTTTCATTGAAATGCCGGGGCCAATCCACGCCACAAAATCTTTTGAATTAATTTTGTTAATCGTATTTTTTATAATTCCCTCAGATAATCCTCGCCAACCACAGTGAATCGCTGCAACAAACGATCCATTTTTATCTGTCAATAAAATAGGAATACAATCCGCAGTCCTTATTGCAACCACCACATTGGGTTTAAATGTGATTACACTATCCCCTATTAAATCATGTGTATTCTTGTGAATGACATAAACCTGATTGGAATGAACTTGATTTATCAAAGAAAAATTTAATCCAACACTCTTAAAAATTTTTTGATATTCATCAGAGGAATTAGAGTTTATTATTCTTGTTAGCTTAAATGATGACACCGATTGAAATGATTTTATTTTTTCGGGCACAATCCAATCAATGGTAATTTTATTTGGTCTCATCAATATCGATAGGCTGATTAAGTTCGTATACTGGATTTAAAAATGGGTCATGATCATTGAGCACATTTCCTTCTGAATCATCCCGAATAACGGTTAGAAGATTTTTCATGTCCTCAGGTAAATCGATAGACCATTTCATAGATTCTCCTGTTTTCGGGTGTATTAAACCCAAAGATATTGCATGTAAAGCTTGTCGATCAAAACTTTTGATTACATTTAAAAGATCAGGGTTTATTTTTTTAGTCGGTATTATTTTTTTTAACCCATAATCAGGATCGCCTACAATGGGTGAATTGTTATCTAACATATGAACGCGAATTTGATGAGTTCTTCCCGTTTGTAAAAGACAGCGGATATAGGTATGGAAGTTAAATCTTTCTAAAATTTCAAATTTAGTTGTAGCTTCTTTTCCGTTAATTTTATTAATCGCCATCTTGGTTCGTTGCCTTGGGTGTCTGCCAATAGGCTTATCAATAACCTTATCTTTCCATAACTGTCCCCATACAATCGCTCTATATTCCCTGTAAACTGATTTTGATTGAAGCTGATCAACAAGGTGATTTTGTGATTCTTCATTTTTAGCTACTACCATTAAGCCTGTTGTATCTTTATCTAAGCGGTGGACAATTCCACCTCTTGGGAGTCTTTCTAATTTTTTATCATAATAAAGCAACCCATTTAATAAGGTACCCGATGAATTTCCTGAACCAGGGTGGACGACTAAACTTTTAGGCTTATTTAGGACTATTAAATCATCATCCTCATATATGATATCTAAAGACATATTTTCTGGTTGCGCAGTTAACTCATCATTAATAATATCTTTAATGATAATCTTCTCGTCACCAACAACTTTTTGTTTTTGTGCAGCATGATTCCCATTAATCATTACAAGATTTTGTTTAATCATATTTTGTATCTTTGATCTTGATAGCTCAGGTAATAATTCACTTAAAACATGATCAAGCCTTGACCCAAAATAAGTAGCAGGTATGATGAATTTTTTATAAATATCTTTTTTATCCATGTTGAAATATCTTACATTATTTGTCACCACAATTTTTTTATCGGGTTGTTTTATTTTTGGTGAACCCACTGAATTTGATGAAACGACTGGTCAGAGTCCGGAATGGATATATGACAAAGCTCAAAGTCTTCTCGATCAAAGAGATTTTAGAAAATCGATTGATTTTCTTGAAAAACTAATAAAACGCTATCCGGATAATAAATTAATTCCATCTGCTCGTTTAAATCTGGCTTATTCCTACCATAAGTTTGGGCAAGCTGAGTTAAGCACCAGCACTGTTCAACAATTTATAACCTTATATCCCAGCCATCCATTAATGGATTATGCCTATTATCTAAAGGGGTTAAATCTCTACAACGAGAGAGGAATGCTCAATAAATTGACATTTCAAGATATTAGTGATCGTGATGTCAATCAACTGAAAAAAGCATTCGATGCATTTGATGAAGTCGCAAAAAGATATCCTAATTCTAAATATGCTCAGGATTCAATTGATCGAATGACCTATTTAATGAATAAAATTGCAGAATATGATTTACACGTCGCCCGATATTATATGAAAAGAAGAGCTTATGTTGCCGCTCTCAATCGAGCAAAAAATGTCTATACATCTTATCCTGACAGCATCCATGTGAAAGAGGCATTGGTAATCCAATACATAGCCTACAAAGAATTAAAATTAAAAGACCTTGAAATGTCGACAAAAAAAATTATTGACCATAATTTTCCTGAGGAAAAAATTACTTCAAACTATGCTGAAGAAAATAGAAAATGGTGGGAGTTTTGGAAAAGTTTAACTGATTAATTTTTATTACTTAATTTTTCACGCAATTTATTTTTTATTTTTCTTCTGGTGACCAATCCCGTGCTTATTTTTTTATTATTCTTACCGTATGGATTTTCTGGAGCGGAAAAAATTAACTTCAAAGGTATGGATTGAAAGTTTAAAGCTTGTCTAAAAAACTTTTCCAAATATCTTTTATAAGATGGACTCACTCCATCTAAATGATTTCCATGAAGTTTAAATGCTAGTGGTGATCGAGAATAAAAACTTACAAATTTTATTTTAGGTCTTATGCCCTTCGAAATAGATGGGGGATGATTTAATAAGGCATCTGATAAAATACTATTCAACATTGAAGTCTTAAATTCATTATCCAACACACTTTTAACACTCATTAATTTTTTGTGAACTTTTGATAAATTAGTCTTCTTTTCTGCTGAAATTTTTAAACATTCCAAGAAATTAAAATTTTTACTAAATTTCTCATACTCTGCATCAAATCTCTCTTTTTGATAGTCATTCATCAAGTCCCATTTATTGATTAAGAGAATCATTGGTTTATACAAATTTAATGCTTCTGAGATGATGGCCTGATCTTGAGCGGTAATTCCCTCAGTAGCATCTATCATTATAAAAATAAAATTTGCAGTTGCCGCACTCTCTAATGACTTCAAGAGCGCAAATTTTTCCTCTTTCTGAGACACCTTGCCTTTTCGTCTTATCCCTGCCGTATCAATAAGAATAAGCCTGTCACCATTCCATTCAAATTCAATTTCGATCGAATCAATTGTCGTGCCAGGTATATTTGAAGCAATTAATCGTTGAGAACCAATCACAGAATTGATAAAAGTTGATTTTCCAGCATTCGGTTTTCCAATCACAGCAATCTTAAATAGTGGATCTTCCGATAGATGATTATCAATTAAATCGCCCGTCAGATTATCTTCAATGAATTCAACAATATTATCTATTCCATAATTATGGCTAACTGATGTACAGATAATATCTTTCAATCCTAATTTAAAAAATTCTGATGAAGCTAAGCTGCTGTCTACACCATCAACTTTATTAATAATGAGACACACTTTTTTTGCTTTTTTTCTAAGAAGTTTTGAAATCAGAATATCGTCAGCGGTTAAGCCAGATTTATAATCCACCACAAAAAAAACTAAATCTGCTTCATCGGCAGCCTGATTGGTTTGGTTAATAATTTCTTTATTTATTAAATTATCAGGATTATTAAAATTTAAGCCGCCCGAATCAATTAATTCATAGACATAACTATTGATGACCAAAATTGATGATTGTCGATCACGGGTAAGGCCCTCGAACTCAGAGACAATTGCTTTTCTTGATTTAGTTAATCTATTAAATAAACTAGATTTTCCAACATTTGGCCTGCCAATAATAGCGATACTATTCATTGATCGATATTTTAATTATTTTTGAGTGATTGAGAATGATGTATACAAAATCTTTATGTTTATAAAGCTTTGAGGTATTAATTGTATCTCGAATAGCTAATGAATCACCAAAATCAACCAAGCCTTCGAAGCTTTTGTCAAATTGAAAAATTGCTTGGCGGACACCCTCATCTAAATCTAAAACATGGAGAATGCCTAGATAATCAAGCGTTAAAATAAAGTTATCATAAATTAATGGTGCAGATAACTTTCTATGTAATAAATCTGAATTTTTCCAGACGGTTTTTCCTGTATTTTTATCAAAACTATAAATAGAATCATTTTCATGGCTCAAAATAATGTTAACCAAATCTGAAGCTAATCCATGATAACTGCTCACGTTTCTATTCCATATCTTAGCACCCGAAGCACGATCAAAACAAACCATCTCTCCGTTATAGGCCACTGCAAATAATAGATTATCAATAATGACCAAATTTCCAGATATGTCATTCGTTCTATCAATATCCGTTACGCCCTTCGATCGTGATGCCGTTAATTCAGATAAAAAAGCACCAGATTCGGGGTCAATGATCACTAATTTTCCCCCAGGAAATCCACTGTAGAGAATATTATCTGAAATTAGCATAGAAGATTGTATGCTGATAGAGAGAGGAGGATTTTGACGCTTATACGTCCACAGTGAAGTGCCTAAATCCATATCAAAAGACTGTATGTTATTGTTTTTAAATTTTAAGATGATTTGATTATTAAAAAAAACAGGGTCTAGTTGTGAATAATTGGGAAGCTTTATTCTCCAAATTTTATTCGCCTGCTCATCTATCTTATTTAAATAGTTATCCGTATCAATGAAAAAAAAGTTTTGCTTATTTGAGTCAGTGTAAACACCGGAGGATACTTTAAACTCTAACTGCTTGCTAAATATAACCTCTGAAGTTGTAGCATCTATTTTTTTAAAATCGCCCGATGATGTGATTAAATAAATAAATTCATCAGCAAATATAATACCGGGGTGATCAGGCAAGCCATCAAAGTCTTTTACCCAAAGGGATTTAATACTTAATTTATTTTGAAAGTTTTCTGGAAGTGGTTCCGGAGTCTCATCCAGCGGTGAAGCAAAATAAACATCATTTATTTGATTCTCTAATTCTTTAACAGGTCCAATACAAGACGAAATAAACAGAACCACTAAGAATACAACTAAATTTTTCATTTATATGCTGTTTAATAATTATAAGTTTTGTAACTTATACTCAATCACCCGAGCAAAATCACTCTGAGCTGAAAAAGAGGATATTGCTTTTTGATAATGATCTCGTGCTTCTTCTATTTTTCCGTCACTGTGAGCGATGTCTCCCAAAAGATCAAATTTAAAACCCTGGAAACCTTTGGATTTGATCAAATTAGCAAAACGAGAAGCTTCTTCAAGCGAATTAACAGATAAAGCCATTAAGCCTAAGTAGTAATTTGCAAGACTTTGAATAGAAGGCTCTACTGAATGATCGCTAGCCCATAATAATCGTTTTTTAACGTCATCATTCACTTCATTATTTTTTATGAAAGTTTTTACATAAATAATCTGAGCCCTTGATGCGTAAGGTGTTGATGAATAATCATTCATTAAATCATCAGCAATGGATTTTAATTTATCAATGTCAGAAGTTTTACTCACTAAAAGTTGTTGAAATAACTCAGAGGCTTGTTCGGATTTTCTGACTTTTCTATCATTATAAAAATCTGATAATAGCAAAAGTGCAAATAATGCAATTATCGCAACAACAACTATTTTTTTATTTTTCTGAAAAGTCTCTTTTATTTTGTCAAACTTTTCAGAAGTATTATTGATGTCTTCAGCCATGGTATTCCTTATTAAATTATTTAAATCGAGCCCGGAATGGAATTTATTAATGTTTGTGTGTACTTTGTTTTTGGATTCTTAAATACTTGATTGACAGCGCCCAACTCCACTAAATTTCCATTTTGTAAAACAATCATCTCATCCGCGATGTATTTTACCACTCTTAAATCATGAGTGATAAACAAATATGTCAGGTTTAATTTTTTTTGTAGCTCTTTTAAGAGCTCTAAAATCTGTGCTTGAATCGATACATCTAAAGCAGAGACAGGTTCATCACAGACAATGATATCAGGTTCGATGATTAATGCTCTGGCTATACAAATACGTTGTCGCTGCCCCCCGCTAAACTGATGGGGGTATCGCTTCAAGTCTTCATCGGATAACCCCACAAGCTTAATAAATTTTGACACTTTGGCTTTGATCTGATTTGGAGTGCCTGTTTTATGAATCTCAAGGGGTTCAGCCAAGATCTGGGTAATGGTGAATTTTGGATTTAACGAGGAAAATGGATCCTGAAAAATCATCTGAATTTTTTTTCGATATGCTTTTATTTTTTGCTTAGAGATATTTAAAACATCTTGTTTTGATATATGAATTGATCCAGAATCTGGTTCTAGTAATTTCATAATAATTTTGGCTAAGGTTGATTTACCGCTTCCGGACTCTCCGACAATGGCCAAACATTTACCTTTTTCAAGCTCAAAAGAAACATCTTGAAGCGCATGAATTGCTGAAGTTTTAGTATTTAAAAAACCAGATCGCTTTAAATAAGTCTTGCTTAGATTTTTAACCGATAAATACATTAGAGTTTGGCCATTTCTCGCTCAAGTTTGAGGTAATCTATGGGTTGTAATGTTTTTTTTGAATGAATGCTTGGAATGCATTTTAGGAGTGCTTTAGTATAAGGATGTTTGGGGTTTTTAATGATTGATTTTGCTA
>Ga0181599_1000785_pt1 | contig 32763 bp, 31 predicted proteins | sample 041ome_3_FD_148658 | JGI IMG/M metagenome (GOLD analysis project Ga0181599, IMG submission 148658) | Coastal salt marsh microbial communities from the Groves Creek Marsh, Skidaway Island, Georgia - 041405US metaG (spades assembly) | ecosystem: Environmental > Aquatic > Marine > Intertidal zone >...
GCAAAACCAAACAAGAATTCAAAGCTCGTCACATCTTGGTAAAAACTGAAGATGAGGCTAAAGCCTTAATCAAACAACTTGATGGTGGTGCTGACTTTGCTCAACTCGCAAAGGAACATTCAACCGGGCCTAGCAGTAGCGCCGGCGGCGACTTAGGCTGGTTTGAAAAAGATATGATGGTGAAGCCCTTTGCCGATGCCGTTGCCTCAATGTCAAACGGCACTCACTCAAGCTCTCCGGTGAAAACACAATTCGGCTGGCACATTATTTTGCGCGAAGATGCAAAAGACTTAGGGGCCGTGGAATTAGCGCAAGTTAAAGATGACATAATCAGTTCACTTCGCACACAAAAGCTACGATCGCTGATTAATAAACTGCGTGAAAACGCGAAGGTCGAAGTTAAACAGCCTTAAAACAAAAAAGCCCGGGGAACCGGGCTTTTTATCATTCTTCGTTTTGTTTATTCTTTTTCTTTATCGATGTGATTGAGACAACTTCCGCCGATGGCTTCTCATCAGTGAAGTACGGCTTCTCCATAGCGATACCCGCATCTTCAGCTAGTTCACGTTCACGCACAGAGATCAAACCCAATACATTTCGAACGTCTTCAATAGTCGTATCTTTAAGGGGATGCTTCATCGCGCGACTGGGAGGCGTTGTATCCTTGATAATTTGCGCCAAAACTTTTCGCATAATCATTAGGATTTCACGTTCTTTTTTACTGCCGTCGCTCATGAATGTGTCCAGTTTGAAAGTTTAAACCGGCATCATAGACGAAAAACCCATCGACTTACCATTCCGAAGACACGGTTACCCAAGGACGTTTTCGCTCGTATAACCGTCGTTTTCGAGAATATGACGTAAGCGCTTCAGTGCATCCATTTGAATTTGACGAACGCGCTCACGCGTCACACCTAACTCACCAGCCACCTGCTCCAAAGTCGCATTATCAAACCCATGAAGACCAAAGCGACGCTCGATAACAGAACGCTGTTTATCATTCAGCTGATTCAGCCATTCATCTAAATGACCATTCACCGCATCGCTTTGCAAAAGCTCTGAAGGATCATCAACATTTTCATCTGCCACCATATCGACCAAGGGACGATCACTGTCTTTACCGTAAGCCACATCCATCGATGGTGTGCGCTCATTGAGACCCATCAGCCGTTTTACATCTTGAACATCAACATTAAGCGCTTCTGCCACCTCTTCTGCAGAGGGTTCATGGTCCAAAGATTGCGCAAGTTCTCGTGACTTACGCAGGTAGGCGTTGATCTCTTTAACCACATGTATCGGCAAACGAATGGTGCGCGTTTGATTCATGATGCCTCGCTCGATGGTTTGACGTATCCACCAAGTCGCATATGTCGAAAAACGAAAGCCACGCTCAGGATCAAATTTTTCAACTGCGCGAATCAAGCCAAGGTTACCTTCTTCAACCAAATCAAGAAGTGCTAGGCCTCGATTCAAGTAACGCCGAGATATCTTAACCACAAGGCGTAAGTTACACACAATCATCTTTCGTCGCGCCGACTCATCACCTTTTTGTGCAAGACGAGCGTATTTCACTTCTTCTTCAGCAGTAAGCAAGGGAGAAGCACCAATCTCACTGAGGTATAAACTGGTTGCATCTAGCTCGCGCTGGATACTCGCCTCAAGACGACCGGTTAATGATTCTTCATCATCATTACTTTCATCAGACGCCTCATCAACGACATCCTCAACCAAGGTGTCATCGAGTTCCTCATCGGTGGCATCGGATTGTTCGCTCATTCACACCCCATCCGCTGCACGCAGTCAGATTAACGTGGCAGCAATTTTATCGGATCAACAGGTCTGCCATTGCGCCGAATCTCAAAATGTAATCCCGCTTGGGCATCATTGATCCGCCCCATTTGCGCGATTATTTGTCCTTTGGTGATCGCTTGCCCTTGTTCGACAAGCAGTGCCTTGTTGTGCCCATAAGCACTCAAGTAGTTATCGTTGTGTTTAATGATGATAAGCCTGCCATAGCCCACCAGTCCACTGCCCGCGTACACAACACGTCCAGCTTCAGTTGCCACAATATCAGAACCTTCTTTGCTACTGATCTTGAGACCTTTTCGTTGCGGATCACGCGCATTGAAAGTACTGATTACACGCCCTTTACTCGGCCACAGCCATCGGGGATTACCCACAGAAACCTTATCAAGGTCAACTGGTTTACGGGGCTTTGGCTTAACGCTAATTGATGTTGATGATCGTGTATTACTCGAGCGCTGAATCGCTTGTGTTTTAGCGACTTTCTTTGGCGGTGTTAGGCGCAGTTCCTGACCAGAATAAATCACATAAGGTGCATCAATCTCATTCCATTCCGCGAGCTCTTTGAAATCGGTATTTGTGCGCCATGAAATGGCATACAAGGTATCGCCGCGCTGGACTTGATAGCTATCGCTGTTGGGCATCACATTAGCTGACTCATAAGCCTTAGGTGAAGGCTCACCAATACGCTTACCGCCAGATCGCGTTTCGAGAGGGGCCTGCCAGCTAGAGGTACAGCTACCCAGCAGAACTGCCAAAATCACAATAATGTTTTTGAGTACTAAGCCTCGCAAACCCAACCTATCCTCTTAAATAAACAATCGCCGCTATGACAAGCACCACAACAGCCCAACCTAAACCATCGACCCAGTGATTAAGTTTCTCTTCCATGGCAGGACCACCCCACGCCATCAAGAGTGCGACCAGAAAAAAACGTGCGCCCCGCCCAATCACAGATGCGATCACAAAAGGCAAAAAAGCCATGCCAACAACACCGGCAGTAATGGTGAAAATCTTATAAGGAATAGGCGAAAAACCTGCAATCAAGATTGCCCAAACACCATAGTCAGCAAACCACTGAGTAGCTGACTCGTAAGCTGTAGAATAACGTGCAGACTCGGCGATTATTGGTTGAATCATATCGAAGGCGAACACACCAATCAGGTAGCCCGCCATACCGCCAAGCACTGAGGTGATAGTAGTTAGCGTTGCAAACCAAATCGCTGATGTTGGTTTTGCCATACTCATTGGCGCCAACATCACATCGGGCGGAATAGGAAAGAAGGAAGATTCAGCAAAACTTAAGCCGCCTAAAAACCATGGCGCTTTGTCATGTCGCGACCACTGCATCACGCGTCGATATAAAGGTGAAAATAAACGCACTACTTCACCCCATCCAACAAAGGAACAAAACTTGCCGCTTCCAGCATTTCAATGTCATGACTATCTTCAGTCTTTGTGACTCGAACCAAGGCTTGTTTATCTTTATCACCCACAGGCAATACCATACGACCACCGACGCGTAATTGCTGCACAAGCGCTAACGGCACACCCAAAGGCGCGGCTGTGACAATAATTCCATCGAACGGCGCATACTGTGGCCAACCTAAGCCACCATCAGTATGGCGCGTGCGGATATTAATCAGGCGTAATTGATGAAAGCGTGAGCGTGCTTGAGATAACAAGCTTTCAATTCGCTCGGTCGTATAAACGCGACGCACGAGCGGCGATAAAATCGCTGTCTGATAGCCAGAACCCGTACCCACTTCGAGCACATTTTCCAAAGGACCGTGTTCCAAAAGCGCTTCGGTCATGCGTGCAACAATGTACGGCTGAGAAATGGTTTGGCTTTTTCCGATTGGAAGCGCCGTATCTTCATACGCTCGGCTAGATAAGGCTTCATCAATGAACAGATGTCGTGGCGTGTTGAGTATTTGTGATAATACTTTTTCATCACGCACACCTTGCGCTCGAATACGCTCTATCAAGCGTTCGCGCGTGCGCTGTGATGTCATACCGATACCCGAGTGGCTCATTTATCCAACCAATGCGCTAAATCATTAAGCACTGCATGTCGTGTTAAATCGACCTGTACTGGTGTGATTGATACAAAGCCTTCGCGAATCGCATGGAAGTCAGTGCCCTCGCCTGCATCTGCCTCAGACCCTGCAGCACCTACCCAAAAAATCGGACGACCTCTCGGATCTTCACCTTTAACGACAGGTTCCGCTTTATGACGATGACCCAAGCGCGTGCTTTTAAAACCTTCGAGTTGCGCATAAGGCACGTCAGGAACATTGACGTTCAAAATGATTTTGTCACCCATTGGGTGCGGCTCATTCATTAGACGTGTAACAAGCTCAACGGCTACCTGCGCACCCGTTTCGTAATACTGAGGATCATGTGCGGCAGAAGCCATTGAGATAGCAATTGCTGGTAAGCCCATGAAACGACCTTCGGTCGCTGCAGCCACCGTACCGGAATAGATCACGTCATCCCCCATGTTGGGACCTGAGTTGATACCCGACACAACAATATCCGGTTCCTCATCGAGTAAACCGGTGATCGCTAAATGAACACAATCGGTAGGCGTACCTTCCACACGATAAACATCATCTTCCAACGCACGTGCGCGAATCGGCATCTCCAAGGTCAACGAATTGCTGGCACCACTTCGATCACGATCAGGTGCTACCACGACAGTCTGCCCAAGGGGGCGCAAAGCCTCTCGCAAAGCGAGCAAGCCCGGGGCTGCATAACCGTCATCGTTACTAAGCAAAATGCGCATAAAAAAGCTAACAAAGCATTCCTTAAAATCAGTGTTTGATTATCGCTGAAATCGACGCTCAACGTCAGGGGAAAGCGGTTATTTAGATCCGAAATACAGGTCTTCGGGGTAATTTTCATTGTTTAACGAGTCGCATACCCCGTTACTATCGCTGATATGTTTTTTTCATCCAAAGTTAACCCTGGAAAACGAGATTTCTGGTTCCTGCCACTAGGTGGAACCGGCGAGATCGGCATGAACATGAACCTCTACGGTCATAATGATCAGTGGCTGATGGTCGACTGTGGGGTGATGTTTGAAAAAACAAACCCGCAGACTGATGGCAGCAACAGAGTTGTCTCTGCTGATCCAAGCTTCATTGCTTCTCGACGACATCAGTTAGTCGGCTTGGTGATTACGCATGCGCATGAAGATCACATCGGCGCTGTACCTTATTTATGGCAAGAACTTCAGTGCCCGGTCTACACCACACCCTTTTCTGCAGAGATCTTGCGTCGAAAATTGTCTGAAACCGATCTCATCCATCAAGTGCCGATCATTGAAGTGCAATCGGGTGACATCACAAACATTGGTCACTTTGAAGTCCAATGGTTGAATATCACGCACTCCATTCCAGAACCCAATGCATTAGTGATCAGTGCTGGTGATAGCAAGGTATTCCATACCGCTGACTGGAAAATCGATGCCGATCCCGTACTCGGCAAACCATTCGATAAACATCAATTTAAAGCACTCGCTGATCAAACCATCACCGCGATGGTATGTGATTCAACTAACGCGACTGTTGCTGGTCACAGCATCTCTGAAGGTGATTGCTACGATGGACTTCTCCCCTTGATTAAAAAAGCCGAGGGCCGCGTTATTGTCGCGTGCTTTGGTAGCAATCTCGCTCGTTTAATCACCCTATGCAAGATTGCTCTGAAAACCGGACGCTATGGCGCTGTCTATGGTCGGTCAATGCGCAACATGTATTCCGCGGCAAGACGCACGGGCATATGGCCGGATAATTTATCCCTCGCAGATGGTCGTCATTTGGGCTATCTACCGCGACACGAGGTCCTTGGTATTGCAACCGGCAGCCAGGGTGAATTTGGTGCCGCCCTTCGTCGTATGGGCAATGGAACTTTTCGCGATCTCGAATTAGAACCGGGTGATACCGTCATCTTTAGCTCAAAGGTGATACCGGGCAATGAAATGGACGTAGCCTCATTGGTTAATCAACTCCGCAACCGAGGGGTTAACGTTATCGAATCAGCGGATGTTGATGGCCCGCCGATCCACGCCTCAGGCCACCCCTGCCAAGACGAATTAAGAGAGCTTTACCGTTTAGTTCAGCCAAAAATTGCTTTACCTGTTCACGGTACACCCATCCATATCAATGCCAATGCAGCGATTGCTAAAGAGATAGGTATTCCCACTCAAATGCGCGGTGAAAATGGAGACCTATATAAACTCTCACCACTACCCACACTCAAGCGTAAAGCCGTAAAAGTTGGGCGCATCACTCACGATCGCGATTGAACCGATCGCTATTTCAAGGTCAAATTGACATATGAGTGAGGATGACGACTTAGCCGCTTTTCGCAAAGCCATGTCCGGCGTACAAACCCTTGATGATGATCATCAGGGGCTCTTTCGTGAACGTAAAAATCCGGTACCACTTAATTTAGGCGATGGCTCCAACGAGGAAGATGATCTTGTAGATCTGAGTGTTGATGTTCCCGACTTTTTTGAATTTCGTCGTCCGGGCATTCAGATACGTGTGTTTCAGGATCTACAACGCGGCGTTATACCACCTGAAGAAAAATTAGATCTGCACGGTATGCGAGTAAAAGAAGCGAAATCTGCTTATACCCGTTTTATGCAGCAATCCATTGCAAAGCAACGGCGTTGTATCTGCATTATTCATGGCAAAGGCCTAGGCTCGGAGAATAACCAGCCAGTTATCAAACAAAAGACCTATCACTGGCTGATCCAAAAAGAATTTGTGCTCGCATTTGTAACCGCACCCAGCTGGGATGGTGGATCCGGCGCAACCTATGTTTTACTTTCGCGTAAATATCGCAATGACTAAATCGTCACGATCTCGCGTAAAACCGAAGTTGCAAAAGCGCCACTGACTAAGCTGAAGTTCAACTTCAAACTAGCATCATCTAACCACTCGTAAGAGACATTCTCGGGCATCACTCGTAAGGCACGGCGGTCACGTTCAATTCTTCGTTGTCTTAATTGCTCTAACCAGAAATGCGCCAATGCATCGCTAAGCGCATTCTGTTCAAGCGCTAAAGCTTCACCTTCTGGCCACTTTGCTCGACTGTCATCACCCGGCATTGGTCCTGATAAACGCACATCATCGAGCGCTATACGAGATGGCAACTCATCATCATTCGCTTCGACATGAAACTGTGCGCGCGAATTAGCCAACAAGGCCACATCACCAACCAAAGGAACATTCCAATTTCCTTTCTCCACACGCACAGCAAGAACTTGATTAAACAAATAGCTTCGCACCGCAGAAACCATCATCTTGGCTTGTTCTTGCTTAGGTCTCCGACCCTCACCTTTGAACCATGAATCTGCTTTTGTCAGGTTTGATGAAAACCGGCCAAACCGTTGCGCGCCAAAGTAATTTGGTACGCCATGTTGCTGAATCTTAGAGAGCCTTTGCTCAATTGACTCTCTAGCTGCATCGATATCGCGAAGAATTAAGGAAAAAGCATTACCCCTTAGCGTACCGCGACGAATCTTTTTATGATGTTTTGTTATCGAAACGATTCTCAATGAATCAGATTCAATCCTAGACCAATCAAGATCCGGCTTTCCGGGTAAATGCACACTAAATGATTGTGTTGTCACAGCAACACGATCCTTAAGTCCTGCAAAGCCAACTGCCATACGTTTTACATTGGCGTATTTGGCAAGAGTTTGGACAACATCTAGGGTGTTTAGCTCACGTTTTTCAATGGTGAGAATGACGTGCTCACCTTCACCCGAGAAGGCATACCCTAAATCTTCGATAACAATAAAATCTTCAGGCGTAGAGCGTATTGTTGCGGCACTTGAGGGTTCGCCATGCGCCCTTGGCAATGCTGCAGTGACATCACCAGGAAAGATCATTGTGGTTGCATCAATACAACCGCATGCGCAGAGATACCCTCGCCGCGACCGGTATAGCCCATCTTCTCAGTTGTCGTTGCTTTGACATTAACTGCATCAACTTCGACATTGAGTAGTCCAGAGAGCTTCGTTTGCATCGCAGGAATATGTGCGCCAAGACGAGGTGCCTGTGCAATTACTGTGCAATCAAGATTTCCAACGACATAGCCCTTGTTGTTAGCCGATTGCATGACGCTTTTGAGTAATTCAGCGCTATCAATATTTTTGAAGGCAGGATCGTTATCCGGGAAGTGCTTTCCAATATCACCAAGCGCTATCGCGCCGAGGATCGCATCACAAATCGCATGAATCAGAACATCGCCATCCGAATGCGCAATCAAACCCTGACTGTGAGGGATAGCAATACCGCCAATCGTGACCGTGTCACCCTCACCAAAACGATGTGCATCAAAGCCGTGGCCAATTCGCATACTGATCTCCAGAATCCTTTACTCAATAATACCGTTAAACTAATGACATGAGGTTGTTTGATACACATTGCCATCTCGATATTGAGGACTTCGATCACGATCGTGATCAAGTTATCGCTGATGCGCTGAGAAATAACGTTAATCGCGTTTTAGTTCCAGCCATCGCGAAATTCAACTTTTCAGCAGTACAAACACTCTGTCGCACTCATACCGGCTTCTACCCTGCTCTCGGTTTACATCCGGTGTTTATCAATCAGCATGATGATGAGCATTTAGATCACCTTAGCAACGTAATAAACCAAGAGCGACCCACTGCCATTGGCGAGATCGGATTAGACTTTGCCATTAAGACGCTTGATAAAACTCGTCAAATTAGCTTCTTTAACGCTCAGCTTGATATCGCCGTTGAACATCAACTACCGGTGATCCTGCATGCGCGAAGATCACATGATGAGATTCTTAAACATCTCAAGGCACAAAAGCTCACAGGCGGAATCTGTCACGCCTTCAATGGTGATATCAATCAAGCACATCGCTATATCGACCTCGGTTTTAAATTAGGATTTGGTGGCATGTTGACCTATGAGCGCTCGACAAAGCTTCGCTCCCTTGCCAAAGCCCTACCTAATGAAGCCATTGTTTTAGAGACTGACGCGCCTGATCTAACCGGTGCTGAACACCAGTACTCACGCAACAGTCCGGCATACCTTCCTGAAGTTGCCAAAAGCCTGTCAGAGATTAAAGGCATAAGTGTTGAAAAGATCGCTGCGATAACTACAGCTAATGCGATGCAGGTGCTTAGCTTGACTGCTGATTAAGATAAAAAGATGCTAACGCCAGATCACCAGGTCGCGTCACTTTAATATTATCAGGATGGCCTTCCACCATTTGCACTGGCACACCCATAGCTTCCAAAGCACTTGCTTCATCAGTGACAACAACCTCTGTAGCAGAGGTGCGCATTAGCGCATCACGAAGCACACCCAATCTTGCCATCTGCGGGGTGTAAGCATGCCATAACTGATCTCGGGAAACGGTTGATTGAATACATTCGTTTGGATCTACACGCTTCATGGTGTCATGTACCGGCACACCCAAAATAGCTGCCATATCATGCTTTTCGGCTGCAATAATCAGCTTAGCAATATCGTCGCGACGTACACATGGCCGCGCAGCATCATGTACCAACACCCAATCATGGTCATTTGCACAAGATGACAACGCATTAAGCGCATTCAAAACAGAGTCTGCACGCTGAGAGCCGCCCTCAACACGCACAAGATCCGGATGATCAGAGAACTCAGAGTCAGCCCAATACGCATCATCCGCAGACAAAGCCACATAACACCCGTCGATACCTGGATGTGTCAGGCAACGTTCAATGGTGTGATCGATGAGATAACGATCGTTCAACTGAAGATACTGCTTTGGTATATCCGACTGCATACGCGATCCAACGCCAGCCGCTGGAATCAGTACCCAACGCTTTACATCAATCACGTTTATCACCTTCTTCATTAACGATTTGGAAATACGTTTCGTCTTTTTTAATCAGACCCAAATCATTACGTGCTTTAGCTTCAATCGCAGAGGCATCATTTTTTAGGCTGTCCACCTCGATTTGAAGCGCCTGATTGGTCTGGCGTAAGCGATCCAGTTGGCGCTCTTGGTGAGCAATTTGTTGCTTAAGCGCACGCACCTCAGCCCAACTGCCTTCACCTACCCACAAGCGATACTGCAGGCCTAAAAAGATCAGCACCAAAACAATTAACACACTACGGTATTGCCAATTCATCTCAACAATCACAAAAGAAAATGCCTCTTGTATCACTCACGTTATAACGCGAGGACACAAGAGGCATAATACCGGCTAACGGCTTAATTAAAAGCAGGGAAAAGCCGACTTACCTGGCCAGATAGCCTCTTCACCTAATACGTCTTCAATACGCATCAATTGATTGTACTTAGCCACACGATCAGAACGAGACAGTGAGCCTGTCTTAATTTGACCAGTGCCTGTTGCTACTGCAAGGTCAGCAATCGTGGTGTCTTCTGTTTCACCAGAACGATGAGACATAACCGCGCTATAACCCGCCTCATGTGCCATACGAATTGCTGCTTGAGTCTCTGACAAAGTACCAATCTGATTAAACTTAATCAGGATAGAGTTCGCGATATTCTTATCGATACCTTCCTTTAGGATCTTGGTATTAGTCACGAACAAATCATCACCCACCAACTGCACACGTTTAGCGAGCTTATCGGTCAAAATCTTCCAGCCATCCCAGTCACCTTCATCCATACCATCTTCAATTGAGATAATTGGATATTGATCAACCCAGTTTGTTAGGAAGTCCGCAAAGCCTGCCGAATCGAAGCTCTTACCTTCAGAAGCAAGAACATATTTACCGTCTTTGTAAAACTCAGAACTTGCCGCGTCTAGGCCAAGATAAATATCTTCACCCGCTTTGAAGCCTGCTTTTGTGATCGCTTCAAGAATCACTTCGATAGCTTCTTCGTTAGAACGCAAATCAGGTGCAAAACCACCTTCATCACCAACCGTTGTGGCTAGCTTCTTTGTACCTAAAACAGACTTTAGGGCATGAAAAACTTCAGCACCGTAACGCACAGCTTCGCGAACCGAACCCGCACTAACCGGCAGAATCATGAACTCTTGCAGATCAACGCTATTATCAGCATGTTCACCACCGTTAATGATATTCATCATTGGTACTGGCATTTTGTATGTGCCGTTACCTAAGTACTGATAGAGAGGCATCATTTGCTCTTGAGCAGCCGCATGAGCCGCCGCAAGCGATACTGCCAAAGTCGCATTTGCGCCTAAGCGAGATTTATTCTCGGTGCCATCTAATTTGATCATGGCATCATCAATATCCGCCTGTGCAGTGACATCCATACCGGTCACAAGATCCGCGATCTCACCATTCGCATTGGAAACAGCCTTCTGCACACCTTTACCAAGATAGCGTGACTTATCACCATCGCGCAGCTCTAAAGCTTCGCGTGAACCTGTAGAAGCGCCTGATGGCGCTGCCGCCCGACCAATCGCACCTTCTGCGGTAAATACATCGGCTTCGATTGTTGGGTTGCCGCGCGAATCGAGGATCTCTCTGGCGCGAACTTTAATAATTTCTGACATTCCTACTCCATTTACTCGCAGGCTTTTGGCCTGCTTTACTTACAACGAGCTTTCAATAAACCCGCTTTGCTTTACGGCGTCATCTAAGTTTTTCAACACCGTTAATAATTCTTTTAAACGACCTAAAGGCCACGAATTGGGACCATCTGATAAGGCACAATCTGGGTCTGGATGGGTTTCCATAAACAACCCTGAAATACCTGCTGCTACAGCAGCACGCGCAAGCACAGGAACATGTTGACGCTCACCACCACTCTTGTCGCCCTGTCCGCCAGGCTGCTGCACCGAATGCGTTGCATCAAATACCACAGGGCAACCGGTGTTACGCATAACTGCAAGGCCACGCATATCCGAAACCAAGGTGTTGTATCCGAAGCTCACGCCACGGTCACACACCATAATGTTTTGGTTACCTGTCGCGAGTGCTTTATCTGCAACGTTCTTCATATCGTGAGGCGCTAGAAACTGACCCTTTTTGATATTCACCGGCAAACCGGTCTTAGCCACGTTCTGGATAAAATTCGTTTGGCGACACAAGAATGCAGGTGTCTGTAGCACATCCACCACATCCGCCACTTCATCAAGCGGGGTATCTTCATGCACATCGGTCAATACCGGTAAGCCGGTTTCTTCTTTCACCTTACGCAAAATACGTAAGCCTTCTTCAAGCCCTGGGCCACGGTAGCTGTTATGCGAAGAACGATTGGCCTTATCAAAAGATGACTTGTAGATAAACGGAATACCTAAGTCATCAGTGATCTGTTTTAGCTGCGTTGACACTTCCATCGCAGACTTCTCACTTTCGATCACACAGGTACCTGCGATCAAAAAGATCGGTTTATCAAGACCTACTTCATAGCCGCACAAATTCATGTCATTTATCCTTTTTCAGCGCGGTGCTTAACCGCTGCATCAACAAAGCCACTAAATAGAGGGTGGCCATATCGAGGGGTTGAGGTGAACTCAGGGTGGAACTGACAAGCCACAAACCATGGGTGATCTGGGATCTCGACAATTTCAATTAACCTACCGTCAATTGAGGTTCCTGCAAATTTCAAACCCTTCTCGCTCAACGCATCACGATAAGAATTATTAAATTCATAACGATGACGATGACGCTCTTCAATAACATCTTCGCCATAAAGATCACGACAGATACTATCGGAAGCCAACTGACACTGTTGTGCACCTAAACGCATCGTGCCACCAATATCTGTATTCTCATCGCGCTGTTCAACCGAACCATCGGCATTCAACCATTCGGTAATCAATGCGATAACAGGATGACCTGTTGTCTTATTGAATTCGGTACTGTGCGCATCGCTCATGCCCGCCATATTGCGTGCATATTCGATAACCGCTACTTGCATACCTAAACAGATACCCAAGTATGGAATCTTATTTTCACGGGCATAGCGAACCGCTTGAATCTTTCCTTCAACACCGCGCTCGCCAAAGCCACCTGGGACCAAGATAGCGTCCATTGAATCGAGTGCCGATAAATCACCCGACTCAAAATTTTCAGAATCAAAGTAATGAATTCGAACTTTTTGGTGCGCCTTAATACCTGCGTGAATCAATGCTTCGTTGAGCGATTTATACGATTCGGTCAATTCAACATACTTACCCACCATGGCGATATTCACTTCGCCTGTGGTGTTTTCAAGTCCATCAACAACCGCTTGCCATTCAGTTAAGTCAGCTGGTGGGACATCTAAGCGGAGCTGATCAACAACGATGTCGTCCAAGAATTGCTCACGCAACATCAAAGGGATGCGGTAAATCGAATCCGCATCGATAGCAGAGATAACCGCACGTTCTGGAACATTAGTGAATAAAGCAATCTTCTTGCGCTCACCATCAGGCACTGGACGATCTGCACGGCAGATCAAAATATCGGGCTGAATACCAATCGAGCGTAATTCTTTAACCGAGTGCTGAGTCGGCTTAGTTTTCACCTCACCGGAGGTTGGGATGTAGGGCACCAAAGTGAGGTGAACAAACATGGCATTTTCACGCCCCATCTCGACACCCATCTGACGAATCGCTTCAAGGAACGGCAACGATTCAATGTCGCCCACCGTGCCGCCGATTTCGACAAGCGCGACATCAGCATCGCCTGCACCTTTAATTGCACAATCTTTAATTTCATTGGTGATATGCGGAATAACCTGAACGGTACCACCTAAGTACTCACCACGACGCTCCTTACGGATGACCTGATCGTAGATTTGACCCGTCGTGAAGTTATTCGATTTACCCATGGTGGTACGAATAAAGCGCTCATAATGACCAAGATCGAGATCAGTTTCAGCACCGTCAGCTGTCACAAAGACTTCACCGTGCTGGAATGGACTCATGGTGCCAGGATCCACATTGATGTAAGGATCTAGCTTTATCATGGTGACTTTGAGGCCACGCGCTTCTAATAAAGCACCCAATGAAGCTGCGGCAATACCCTTGCCCAAGGACGAAACTACGCCGCCCGTAATAAATACAAATTTAGTCATTGAAGCCTTGCTTTGCGTCAACGTGAGAAGATGTTCGGACGGGCGACAATTGTACTAGACGCACCCTGACTACTCAATCTAAGAGCTAGCTTTTTAGTAAATTCTTCATCTAAGCCCTAACTGCCATGAACCCTTTGAAAGTGCTAGCTTTTTCCACCAATTCGTCTATAAAGAGATGTTAGGTGAAGGCGGTTTTGAGTCACCCATCGGCCACTTTGGATATCTTAGGGGGAACCATGTACCGATCGATCTCACTCAGCATTTTGTTTGCTGGCATTTTGTTGCTGTTCGGTTTGATACTCAGCAGCGCATCCAGTGCCAATGATTTTGCGCCTTGGGGGTATGGCAATGGACAAGGTCATAACAACGCACAGCAATATGGTAATGCCAATAGCGAAGGTCAAAGCCAATTCGGTATGGACATGCGCGGCAGAGGTAACTCTGTAGGTGACTTCCGCGGTAACAGCGCTAACAATTATTACCAACAGATGGAACAACAAGCGCAGCAATTCGCCTACCCATATGCGCCACCACAAACTAGCAATCAAATGCCCTATCCAATGCCGGGCCAAATGCCGAATCAAATGCCTTATGGCCCACCAGCAATGCCTTACAACGGTATGCCGCCCTGGGGAGCGCCGCCAAAGCGCGGTTTTGATTTCGATAGATTCAACCCCTTCCGTTAATTCTAAACTAGCCTCTTTCGAGGCTATTTTTTTACACAACAAAAATTGGAAATGGTAAGTTACTTAAAACAACAAACGCGTTTGTCTCATGCCTAACGAATCTTTTTCTCTTCGCAATATTAAAATTGCCTGTTCAAACTGTTCACTAGGTGCGCTTTGCCTACCCTATGGCTTGGATGGTGAAGACATTGACCGACTTGATGACATTGTTAAGCGTAACCATCCTTACCAACGTAATGAGTTTTTATTCTCGCCGGGGCAGAACTTTAAAAATCTTTATGTAGTGAAGACGGGTGCGGTTAAAACGTATGTACAGGATGATGAGGGACAAGAGCGAGTTATTGGCTTCCATCTACCGGGAGAGATCTTAGGCCTAGATGCGATCGAGTCTAATGAACATAGCTGTTTTGCAAAAGCCCTAGAAACTACCGCTGTCTGCGAAATGCCTTTTGAGCGGCTTGAGGATCTTTCGAAAGACCTACCCAGCCTTCAACATCAAATGTTGCGTCTTATGAGCCGTGAAGTGAGTAACGAATCGCAAATGATCGCTCTGCTCAACCACAGCACCGCTGAGGAGCGACTCGCATCTTTTATTGTGAGCTTGGCTGAACGCTTCCAGCGCCGCGGATTCTCGTCGACTGATTTCTTTTTGCCTATGTCACGGCAAGACATTGGTAGTTACCTTGGTCTTGCACTTGAAACAGTCAGCCGTTTGTTTACTCGATTCCAAGAACTCAAGCTACTCAAAGTTGAAAGGAAGCACATCGAGGTCTTGGATATGGATGCTTTAAGACGTGTAATCAGCCATAAAACTGAATGTCAGTCTGTCAAAGCATCCTGACGCCACACAGGTGATGTTCCAGAAGACGCCATTGCATCCAACCTTTCTTCGTGAGCAGCCAACTCAAGGTCGGTAGCTTTTAACACCCTCAGCGACAAACCCTCACGATTAACACGACGGATACCTTTAGTGATTGAATCGCCTTCTTTGTCGTCATCCGCTTCCCAACCTAACGACTTTTGACCACCCGTCATCGCGAGGTAAACATCCGCAAGAATCTCGGAGTCGAGTAATGCGCCGTGCTTGGTACGATGATTATTATTTACATCGTATCGACCACATAAGGCATCCAAACTATTACGCTGACCCGGGTGCATCTCACGCGCCATCACCAAGGTATCGATCACCTCACAAAGTGATTCCATGGTAAGTCCATTTTCCATACGCTGGAATTCAGCATCGATGAAGCCGATGTCGAATGGCGCGTTATGGATAATCACTTCCGCACCACGAAGATAATCAGCGAGTTCTTCTGCTATGTCTTCAAAACGAGGTTTGTCGGCTAAAAATTCATTTGTAATGCCGTGCACCTCAATCGCACCAGCATCAATTTCACGATCAGGCTGCAGGTAGATATGGAAGTTATTGCCTGTAAGACGACGATCGATCATCTCGACCACACCAATTTCAATAATGCGGTGACCCTGTGAGGGCTCAAGACCGGTCGTCTCAGTATCCAGGACTAATTGGCGCTTTAACTCATCCATCATTCCAGTTCCTCTATGCCACGATTCGCCAACTCATCTGCACGTTCATTCTCTTCATGCCCCGCATGGCCTTTAACCCATTGCCAAGTCACCTGATGTTTAGCGACCATATCATCAAGTTCACGCCACAGATCTTCATTCTTTACTGGCTTTTTTGCGGCCGTTTTCCAACCATTACGCTTCCAATTATGAATCCATTCAGTAATGCCATTTTTCACATACTTGGAGTCTGTTGTGACCGTGACTGACGAGGCACGATTCAGTGCCTCAAGACCTTTTATCACCGCCATTAACTCCATACGATTATTGGTTGTATCGTGCTCTCCACCAAACAATTCTTTTTCTGCATCACCGTAGCGTAATAAAACGCCCCAACCGCCTCGACCCGGGTTGCCTTTACAAGCGCCATCAGTGAATAACTCAACCTGTGTGTTCATTTCGCTTTTCTATCACGCTTTGACTGCCTATGGGGGATGTTGCTCGCGAAGGCCTTAGAACTCGCAAACCTCGCCATGGCATTTTAATCGGTCTGACCGTTGATACGCGCTTAACCGCTCGAATCGCATAAACACCGGCAAACATTGGCCATATACGTCGACCAAGTGTTTCAAACCACATCATTTTCTCTGCCCAGCTATCTCGCTTAAGTGGTGGTGAAAATGCCGCGACATCCGATTGCTCCACGTCAAAACCTAATACCGCTAGCCAATCCACAACACGACGATAAGAAACAAAATGACCACACCAAGGCACCTTGTGTTGCCAACGCAATACCAAGCGCCAAAGGCCCCATAGGCTGATGGGATTAAATCCCACAACAATCACTCGTCCCTCGGGGATCAGCACGCGCTCCACTTCACGCACCACACTGTAGGGATCGATCGCGAAGTCCAAGCTATGAGGCAATAACACTAAATCAATAGAGTCAGTTGCTACGGGTAACTGCTCGCCAAGCGCCAACATGGCTGAATGCTCGCTGCTACTCAAATCCAGCACCCAACGTCGCTTGACCGGGCAATCTTCGAGTAAAGCGTCTCCCGCACCAAAATCATGTACCTGAATGGCTTGATAACCAAAGACGTCCTGAGAAAGACGCATGATCATCCGTCTCTCCATAATCGCTAAACGTTGGCCCATAGGCCCTGAAAACCAGTCCCTTAAGGCTGTTACCAAAGATTTTAGTGGACGACGACAATGGGCTGCGGGTTGTTTCAACCTAGAGACTCTTTCCGGTTTTACGTAAAATAACGCATCATGATTATGACTCACTTTGCCAAAAAAGCCGGTCTCTTCCAAGCTATCCTTTTCAGCTTGTTATTGAGTGGCTGTAACACACTTGAAATTAAATCCAGCTCGGTTGAATCAGCCCCTCAAAATAAGCAAATAGAAGAAACAGAGCCTGTTTATACATCGACTGTTATTTCAGCTGAAGTAACCTTGCCCCCTGCAGATATCTGGGAACGCTTGCGTCGTTCTTTCTCTCTAGCAGAATCCGATCACCCTCGTGTAAAGAAAGAGATCAAACGACTACAAAACAGTCCCGAGGCATTTAAAGCTCTCACCAAACGTGCTCAACCTTACTTGTACTATATCGCCGAAGAGGTTGAGAAAAACCAACTTCCCGCCGAGCTTGTCCTACTCCCTGCGGTCGAGAGTGGCTTCAAACCTTTTGCCTATTCGCGTGATGGTGCTGCAGGTCTTTGGCAATTCATGCCCGCGACCGGACGCATGTTAGGTATGAAGAAAGATTGGTGGGGTGAGCCACGTCGCAGTATTACCGATTCAACTGAAGCTGCTCTCGCCTACCTCGGCACGCTAAATAAACAATTTGAAGGCGACTGGCTACATACCCTTGCCGCCTATAACGCTGGTCACGGTCGCGTCAGCCGCTCAATCAAACGCGCGGCGAAAAAAAATAAAGCTACTGACTTCTGGAGCTTAGATTTACCACGTGAAACGGACATGTATGTGCCACGCTTGATCGCTTTGGTCACCGTGGTCAAGAACCCGAAGCAATATGGTCTTGAACTACCCGCCATTCCCAATGAGCCTTACTTTGAAAAAGTCATAGTCGATGGGCAGATTGATTTAAAGATTGCATCTGATCTGATTGAAGAGCCCGTTGAAGATTTGATCATGCTGAACCCAGAACATAATCGCTGGGCTACCTCACCTGATCAGTCTCACGAACTTTTAATACCGATTGCAAAAGCAGCAGACTTTAAAGAAGCGCTCGCCAATCTCCCCGAAGACAAACGCATACGTTGGACTCAGCATAAGATCAAAGAAGGTGAAACCTTAGGTCATATCGCTAAAAAACATGATGTGTCTGTCAAAGCGATCCAACGAACGAACAAGTTAAAGAATCATATTATTCGTACTGGTAAAACCCTCATCATCCCACTATCAGATTCTGTTGCAGTAGCCTCTATGGGCAAAACCATTGAGCTTCCTCGCATTCGTCGTAACTACACGGTACGCCGCGGTGATTCTTTATACAAAATCGCAAAGCAATTTGATGTGAAAATCAAAGATTTGAAACGCTGGAACAGTGTTGGTCGTTACATCAAGCCAGGTCAAAACCTAACGGTATACGTAAAACCTTATTCGTGATTATTTAAGCGCCAACAGGCTGCTTTATGACCTTCGCCTAAATCAACAGTGACGGGATAACGCTCTCGACACTTCGCATCAGCCAGCGGGCAACGTTCATGAAAATGACAACCCGCAGGTGGATTCGATGGCGAGGGCAAATCCCCTTCTAAACGAATCACATTACGCTCTCTGCTTGGGTCTGCGACTGGTACGGCCGTTAGCAATGCTTGCGTGTAAGGATGCTGTGGCGCCTGCAAAACTTGCTGTACAGAGCCGTATTCGACGATACGCCCCAAATACATCACTGCCACCTCATCAGCGAGATAGGCCACAACAGAGATGTTATGCGTGATAAATAGATAGCTAAGCGAAAGATCACGTTGAAGCTGCTTAAGCAAATTAAGTACTTGCGCCTGAACGCTGACATCTAAGGCACTAGTTGGCTCATCACACACAATAAACTTTGGCGATACAGCCAAGGCACGCGCTATCGCAATACGTTGACGCTGACCACCTGAGAATTCATGTGGATAACGTAATAAAGCAGACTCAGGCAAACCTACTTGGTTCAGTAGCTCAATAACGCGCTGTCGTCGTGCGGCGCGGTCAGGCTCAATATTTTGCGCAATCAAACCTTCCGCAACAATATCTTCGACCAGCATCCGCGGATTCATGGATGAAGCGGGGTCTTGGAAAATAATTTGAAATTCGCGGCGCAGCTTTCTGAGAGTCTCACCGCTCAGCGACATCAAATCATGGCCATCAAAGTCAACTTCACCCTCCGCTACATCCAACAGCTGCAAAAGCGCTTTACCAACAGTTGTTTTGCCGCACCCAGACTCACCGACCAATGCAACCGTGGAACCTTTCTTGATCGAGAGATCAACACTATCTACGGCTTTTACATACCCAACAGTGCGTCGAAGCACGCCTTTACGAATGGGGAAATAGACTTTCAACTGGCGAATGTCAACTAAGGTCGCAGCTGCATTTTCAACTCTCGGCGCATCTATCTGAGCGCTAGACACAGGCAGCTGCGTGTCGCCAACAAGATGACAACGGTAGCCTGTCGATGCATCACCCTGCCAAGCAGGGAGTTCGTTATCGCAGCTCGGCTCTCTCAAGGCGCAACGTTCTGCAAAACGACATCCAGAAAAATATTGGTTCAGCGCGGGCACGATACCCGGAATAATTTCTAAGGACTCTGCACGCTTATCGTTGCTTGGCAATGATCTAAATAACTTTTGACTGTAGGGATGCTTAGGTGAGGCAAAAAAATCTTTTACAGCGGCTCGCTCAATTAACTGACCGGCATACATAACGCCAACTTCATCTGCCATCTCTGCCACGACACCCAAGTCGTGCGTAATCATAAGAATGGCCATACCCGTTTGACGCTGCACATCACGTAGCACCTCAAGCACCTGCGCTTGAATCGTGACATCGAGTGCGGTCGTGGGCTCATCTGCAATCAAAACCTCAGGCCGCCCTGCGAGCGCCATCGCAATCATCACGCGCTGCTTCATGCCGCCAGAAAGCTGATGAGGATATTCGTTAACGCGACGCTCCGGCTCAGGAATGCCTACAGAGCGGAATAACTCAACAACACGTGCATTCATCGTAGAGGCAGAACCAGGATCATGCAGCTTTACAGCTTCAAGCACCTGATCACCCACGCGCATTACAGGATTTAGTGATGTCATTGGCTCCTGAAAAATCATGCCAATACCGCCGCCACGCTGCTTTCGCATAGCTTCTTCAGAGAGATCGAGTAAAGAGGTTCCATTGAGCCTAACCTCACCACCAACGATTCGACCTGACGGTGGCAACAAACGCATCAGTGATAAGGCAATCATTGATTTTCCGCAGCCTGACTCACCTACTAGCACAAAGGTCTTGCCGCGCTGCAGCTCAAAACTGACATCGCTGACAGCATTCACAGGCTGAGCTGCATCACCGAGCTGAGTTGAGAGATTCTCTACCTGTAAAACACTATCTGAATTCATGACTGATCCTTTAAGCGCGGATCAAAAGCATCACGCACTGCATCGGCAAGCAAGTTTGCTGCCAGCACCAAAATAAACATAAAGACAAAAGCGCCCAACAATGACCACCAGACGACTGGCTCACGAGCCAACTCTAAACGCGCACTATTGATCATATTGCCCCAACTATGTGTGCTGGGATCGACACCAATATTGATATAGGACAACACAGCTTCGGCTAACACTAAGCCACTAAAGTCGAGCACGATTACAATCAAAACGATATGCATCACATTCGGCGTGATGTGGCGCAGAAGAATTCGCCAGTCACTCACGCCAAAAGCTTTTGCCGCTTGAACATATTCCAACTGACCTAATTTAAGGGTTTCACCTCGCAATAAGCGACACAAGCCCGTCCAGCTAGTAATACCTAAAATTAAACATAAAAAGAACAAACGCATATCTGAGCGCTCAAGCACCGTATTAAACTCAGCCTGATTGTTCGACATATAGACCTGCATCATCAACACAGCCGCAGCGATGAGCAATACGCCAGGCACGGAGCTTAACGTTGTATACAGGTACTGAATAACATCATCTACCCAACCTCTGAAGTAGCCCGCCATGAGACCCAAGATGATGGCTGCAGGTAGCATTACCAAGGTAGTCAAACTACCAATCACAACACCTGTGCGAATACTTTTAATCGCTTGATATAAAACATCCTCACCAACTTTATCCGTACCCAGAACATGATAATTCTGAGACAGCCAAAGCAAGGCAACCAACGAACTCATCAGCACTGTTAATGTCAGCCAAACAACCTGATGGGAACCGACACCCCTCTGAGACCAACGCTCTCTGGCCGAAAACCTGTAGACCAAAAGGTAGAGGAAAGCTGTCAGTGCGACACCTAATGCAGCGCTTTTGATTAAAGTCACTAAAACATCTGCAACAACCGTTTCACCTTCTCCAAGATGTGCACCACCATAAACTAGACGCGGATAATCACGCTGCGTTCCGCTTAGCGTCTCAATGGTTTCTTTACTGTAAAGATGTGTAGCGAAAGGTGCTGAATAGGTCTTTTCCTTTTGCTCACGCAGTTGCGTTAAGGCTAAATCCAACACGCTCAATACTTTGGTGTCGTACTGGATCTTATTGTCTGCATTCTCCGCAAGGGGGCGAAAATGCATTGAATCTAAAACACCAATCACCACATAAAACAGCAACACTACAGCGGCAGACATCGCCACTTTGCGCTGCCCTACTTGGCGCCACGCCTCAAGCAAATGCTCGTGTCTGCGCACATGCCACACCAAGAAACCCGCCATGATGAGCAGTAAAAAGATGAAAGCATCAGTAAGCAAGATAACAGGCTGAAAAGGCATCAATCCAACCTCACCCGCGGATCAGCCAAGGTGTAGGAAATATCGGTAAGCAATAAACCCACGATATAAAGCACAGCACCCAGAAACACCATTGCACGAACAATGGCGAAGTCTTGCGACTGAATAGCATCAATGGTGTAACTACCCAGGCCTGGAATACCAAAGAATGATTCCAATAACAAACTACCCATGAACAAAGTCGGCAGCACCACAACAACGCCTGTCAAAATAGGTATTAAGGCATTTCTAAACACGTGCTTAGCCAAGACCAATGCTTCAGATAAGCCTTTTGCACGCGCAGAACGAACAAAGTCTTTGTTGATCTCTTCTAAAAACAAGGTGCGATACCAACGCGATCCCGATCCAATCGCGCTGACCACGCCGATCAATGCCGGCAAGACCAAAAACTTAGCAGCATTCGATCCAACGTCATACCCGGAGATTGGGAACAGACTCCACAACTTCCCAAGCAAGACCTGTCCGCCAATGATGTAGAAAAGACCCGAGATAGACATCATCGCCACACATAAGACAACCCCCCAGAAATCCAAAGGCGACCCTCTAAAGAATGCCAAGATCAATGAGAAGGCGATATTCACTGCAAGCCCAACAATCATGATGGGAATGGCTAATGCCAAACTTGGCCACATCCGCTGACTGATGTCATAGCCAATATGACGCCCGCTATCTGACGACCCAAAGTCAAAGGCAAATAACTTCACTGACTTTTGATAAAAAATTGTATCGGTGAGTGCATCCATGCCACTTGCTTGAGAGTTCCACACTAACGGCTTGTCATATCCACGCTCAGCCTTCCATTCTGTAATAGCGGCATCAGTAACTCGCTTATTACCAAGGTGAAGTCGCGCCATATCGTCAGCTGAGTTCACCACAAAGAAAAGCACAAAGGTCAACAAATTAACGCCGATCAAAATAGGGATCGCGTAAAACATGCGTCGAATTAAATACGCCATCATCGCGCTGCTCTCCTCTGCCGCGCACGGTAATCACGAATCGCTGGATATAAAACAAGGATTAGCAAACCAAGCAGAACAAGGAGCGGCCAAATAACCGGTTGATTCCACGCTAGCTGCTGTTGTGAGCGAAGATCACCATCGATACGTTTATATTTGAGCGTGTTATTTGCCATCAGATGCGGCAATGCATTGCGATACCAGGCATGATGCAAGCTGTAGGCTCTTGGGAAAAAGCCAAACAGCCAAGGAGATTCTTCACGCAAGATCTCCACCATGCGGTCAATCACCTGCTGTCGCTCATCTGTATTTGGCATGCTTTTCATCTGATCGAACAGACGATCAAATTCTGCATTGGAAAAGTTCGCTGCATTTTCCCCTTTCGCATCAACCTTGCCATTTGGCCCATGGAGTAAAAAGAGGAAATTCTCAGGATCCGGGTAGTCCGCATTCCAACCCCAACTAAAGATCTGCGCTGACCCTTTCATCATTTTCTCTTGGAATCGATTGTAATCACTTGAGCGAATAATCAACTCAATGCCAAGTTTTTCAAACTGATTGCGGTACCACTGCAATAAGGACTTAGCACCCGGTCCAGATTGTGTTGTATCGTAATACAAGATCAACGCACTACCTGTCGTAGGATCACGACCCTCTGGATAACCCGCTTCTGCAAGCAACAGCTTTGCTTGATCGATAGATTTTCGTTTAGGTGCTCCATTTTGCCACTTATACAGTTCTCGATTTAAGCCAGCCTCACCCTCTTTGTAACCAAAGATACCTGGCGGTAATGGACCATGGGCTATCTCACCTCGACCGTTTAAGAAGATTGAGATGTATTCCTCCCAATCAAATGCCATGGCAATGGCTCTGCGTAGCTTTTGAGCGCGTAGTTGATCAACTGGATCATTTAGATCCCCACCGACGACCGGATCTTTCATGTTAAAGCCCATGTAAAAGATCGACGTTTCAACAGCCGTACTGAGCTGAATACCTTTTTCTGCCATCGCATCGGTCAAATTAGCATCACCCGATGCGCCAAATTGAATGGCTTGATCAAAGCTATCTGAAGCAATCCCTGAGTTATCGTAATAGCCTTGCAAGAATTTATTCCAGCGCGGAATGGCTTCTTTCTCCAAACTATAAATTGCCATATCGATAAACGGCATCACCTTACCCGCGTCATCAAGCATGCCTGAGTTACGGTCTACTACTGAGCCTTCTGTCGGATAACGCTCACCATGAAAATTGGGATTCTTACTAAGCACCATACGGAGGTTTGGATTGTTTTCTGTCAGCACAAAGGGGCCTGTTCCCACTGGGTACCAATTGAGGGTAATGTTGCGCGACTCCATTCCTGGCTGTTGATAAAAACGTTCAACTTCCCATGCCATAGGTGCGAAAAAATTCATCGCTAACCAATATTCAAACTGCGGATAGGTTTTATGTATACGAATGCGCCAGGTATAGCGATCAACCAAGGTAACGCCCTCGATAGAATGATCACGCAGATCAACCCAGTCTTGCTGACTTGGTTTGAGATTTTTTGAGGATTTCATAAAGTCAGCAAAGCCCACGATATGCTCAGACATCAATCCAGCTACGGGTGAATGATTTGGTACATAAGCCAAACGTTTAATCTGATAAACATAGTCTTCGGCCGTCAACTCCCTATCACCCTGCTCCGTAAAATCATCTAGGGTGTACTTATCCGTCAACTCAGATTCAGACATTGGCCAATAGCGATAGCCATCTTGATTTCTAGCAAATGCAGGATGTGGCTGAAATCGAATGCCCGGCTTTAGCGATAATTCATATTCGGTATACAAGGCTTGCTCAGCACTTACCAGATTACCCTTGTCATCTAGATAGGTAACTATTGGCATCGTTTTAAGCGTCAGCGGTTCGAGCACATACGGGCGCTTTAAAAAGTGATACTGCAGAGGTGGCTCATAAATTTGCGAAATAAAGGCCCACTCATTTGAGCTGTAGGATCGTGCAGGATCAAGATGCTTGGGTCGCTCGGTAAATGAACTGTAAAAAATGGATTGTTTCGGGGCATTTGCCGGATATGGCGAATTCAGTACAGCGTTATCACAAGCAGACAAAAAACCTGCCGCAAAAATTAAAACTAGTTGCGGCCAGAGCAGTCTTATTTTTCTCTGTATGTCTTTGATCAAGATGCTGCTTTCAGGTAAGTTACAGGCTTTGGGATGGCAGCCATGGCCGCCACGAGTTGCTTCAATCATCGTACCAAACCAATTGATTGTCAGCTGCTTTTATCCCCCTTACATTAGCTTCCTAGACATAAGGGTATTCGAATGGGTTTTTTGGCCGGCAAAAAGGCACTGATCGTTGGTGTCGCAAGTAGTAAATCAATCGCTTACGGCGTCGCACAAGCCATGCACCGTGAAGGCGCTGAACTCGCTTTCACCTATCAAGGTGAAAAATTAGAAAAGCGTGTGCGCGGTTTTGCTGAAGAGTTTGGCTCAGATATCGTTATCCCAATGGATGTTGCAAACGATGATGAAATCACCTCGGCATTTACTGCCTTAGGCGAGCGCTGGGACGGTCTTGACTGTTTGATCCACTCGGTGGGCTTTGCACCTCGAGAGCAGCTTGAAGGCACTTATATCGATGCTGTTACTCGCGAAGGTTTCCAAGTCGCGCATGACATTAGTTCATACAGCCTTGCTGCATTAGCGAAAGCTGGACGTCCCATGATGCAAGGTCGCAATGGTTCAATTGTCACTATGAGCTACCTTGGCGCTGTTCGTACCGTACCTAACTACAATGTTATGGGTATTGCTAAAGCCTCACTCGAAGCTAACGTGCGCTACCTAGCTGATAGCATGGGCCCAGAAGGTGTTCGGGTTAATGCCGTTTCTGCAGGTCCCATACGCACCTTGGCAGCCTCTGGCATCTCTGGATTCCGCGGCATGTTGGCTGAAGCTGAAGCTAAAACTCCACTGCGTCGCAATGTCACTATCGAAGAGGTCGGTAATGCCACCGCCTTCCTATGCTCTGATCTTGCATCAGGCATTACGGGCGATGTGATGTACGTTGACTCGGGTTATCACATCGTCGGTATGGCCTAACCGATAAAGGAAAAAACCCCGCTACGGCGGGGTTCTTTCTTTCTGCAGCTATAGCTTCTGCTGTATCCGTTGCCGTAACTCTTCATACTCGGCATTGAATTTTTTCAACGTGCCTTCAAGTTGATCTTCTTGCTTGGCGGCCAACTCAAGGGCATAACAAGCCTCGCCAAAGCGTTCTGCTTTTATCATACGAGAAGAGCCCTTTAGGGTATGTGCATCTTTTTTTAACGCATCGATATCTTTTGACTGTGCATGTTGCTGAATTGAAGTATGTAAGCGTTGCGCATCTGGCCAATAAGACGCTAATAATTGCTTAGCAACGTCTTCGCTACCGCCCATTAATTCCATCAAAGCTGCAAAATCTAAAACATGCATCGGTCGGCTTACTTAGCAAGTGTAATCTTTGCACCTGAACGATCACGTAATGCATCCGTTAGCGCGGTGAATTGAGCATCAGATGCTTGGCGCTCAAGCGCTTCAGCTAGGACCTTGAGCTCATCTTTTTTCATCGCATCAACGTTGCCATCAGTCGCTTTTTTCAATGCGATGACATAGAAGTCTCCTTCTGCTGAAACCACATCCGTTATGAATGATGTCATAGCAAAAGCTGCATCTACGACCTCTACGGGCAAATTAGCATCACGACGGGTTAGTAAAAGACTCTTGAGCGATTTATTAGCCGCTTTAGCTTTTCCTGCAATATCGTTTTTAGCATCGCTAATAAAGGCCTCACCAGCCTCTTTGGCCAGTTGCGAAGCCATCTCAGAAGCCGCTTCAGCTTTCACTTTTTCAGCAATGGCATCTAGAGGTTGTATTGATTCAGGCTCATGCTTAGCGACACGAACAACCACTGCATCAGTAGGGCCAAGCTCAATCACTTCACTGTTATTTCCACGCTGTAGGACGTCTTCAGAAAAAGCAGCATTCAGCACCTTTGCTTGATTAATTTCTGCTGGCAATTTTCCCTCACGAGAAACCCATTCAGTTTGCTTAACCTTAAGACCCAGAGCTTCTGCAGCAGGCAGCAAACTATCAGGCGTTTCGTAAGCAAGATCAGCTAGACGCTCATATTGGTTATAGAACAAGTCATCCGCTTGACGTTGGCGAAAGGCCTTAGCCACCTTTTCTTTCTGCGAATTAAAGTCTGCATCACCACCACGAATATCCGTCACTTGAATCACGTGATAGCCAAATTGAGATTTAACTGGCTCACTGATAACGTTTTTATTCAATGCAAAACCGGCATCTTCAAACTCAGGCACCATCACACCGCGCGATACCCAACCAAGGTCACCACCCAAATCAGCGGAACCCGGATCTTCAGAATACTTTTTAGCTAAGGCAGCAAAATCACCTCCTGCGTTTAACTCTGATACCAACTTTTCAGCAGCCGCTAATTGTTGAGCTTCGTTTTCTGGGCTGGCCATCAATAAAATGTGGCGCATCTTACGTTCTTCAGGCGCGACAAACTGGTCACGATTCTGCTCATAAAAATCGCGAAGCTCATCGTCACTTACATTGACTGTTGCCGTTAAGACATCAGGGCTTAAGCGAACATAAGACAGCTTTACGCGCTCAGGAACGACGTAGTTCGATTTGTTTTTTTCATAAAAATCAGCAATTTGCTTCTGGCTTAGCTTTGCAGGGTCTTTAAAGTCAGCTGCCTTAAAAACGACCACATCAACATCACGTTTCTGTTCGTTTAAACGTACACGCTCACGCAAAGTCGACTGCGTCTCCCATGCAGAATCCATGATGCCGGCTTGGAACTGTTGCAGCACAATTTCTTGACGAACGAGTTCTTCAAAACCCGCGCTCGACATACCACGACTGCGAACTGCACTTTCATATAAAGCCTGATCAAAACGACCGTCAGTTTGTAGTCCGGGAATTTGGTGGATGTAATTAACTACCTGCTGATCGCTAGCACGAAGGTTCCAATCGGATGCGGCTTCTTCAACCACTGCCTGAGTCACCATACGACCTAATGTCTGACGCTCAACCAAAGGACCCTCAAATAGTTCAGCGCGGTAGGCAGAACCCAAACGGTCTCGCATGTTTTGTCTTAATTCGCGCAGTTGCTCATCTAATTGGCTTCGTTTGATATCCACACCCGCAACTTCAGCAACGACTGGATCGGAATCTGTGCCCAAATATTCTTGAATACCAAAGAGTGCAAAAGGAATACTGATCAGAATGACAATGACCCAAGCTATCCAGCCCTGAGCCTTTTCACGGATTGACATCAACATAAGAAAACAACTGTTGTAGTGTTAAAAAAACCAGCCGGAATAATAACTAGTTTTAGAGGTTTTCGCTGCGCAAAAGCTCAGTTTCCAAGCTAAACATGTTGTGTGAGTCGTGAACGACAGGCAATAAAAAACCCAAGTTCAAATGAACTTGGGCTCTCTATTTTGGCGGAGTGGACGGGACTCGAACCCGCGACCCCCGGCGTGACAGGCCGGTATTCTAACCAACTGAACTACCACTCCATTTCGTGGTGGGTGCTGCAGGGATCGAACCTGCGACCCTCGCCTTGTAAGGGCGATGCTCTCCCAGCTGAGCTAAGCACCCGAAATTTCAGGAGCGGTTAATTTACAGCATCTTTGAATGCTTTACCAGCTTTAAATTTAGGTGACTTAGATGCTTTGATTTGAATCTCTTCGCCAGTCTTAGGATTACGGCCTTTACGTGCCGCACGCTCGCTCAATGCGAAAGTACCGAAACCGATAATTGATACAGTGTCGTTAGATTTTACTGCACCGGTGATCGCATCAATCATGCCGTCTAATGCACGACCTGCTGCTGCTTTTGAAATATCTGCTGCTTCAGCCATTGCATCGATCAGTTCTGTTTTATTCATTATTGGATCTCCCCTTTGGTGATAATCGACCGAACTAAATCTCGATCGTAAAAATATTTATTGAAACGAAATTACCCAGCTCCAATATGCTTATTTTACTCTAATAGACTGGGTGCAGGTCAAGCATAAAAAAGCCCGAAAGCCTTTATTTATAAGGCTTTCGGGCTAATTCATTAAGACTTTTTTAATGAGCTCTAGTCTTACTTTTACTCGCTTTTGAGCTTTTAGAAGGTTTTGGCGCATCTTTAACCTCTTCAGCATCCACACGCGGTGTTGGCTGCATGGTTAACGCCACTTCTAACACTTCATCGATCCACTGGACCGGACGAATCTCAAGACCTTCTTTAATGTTATCTGGCATCTCAACCAAATCACGTTCGTTATCTTTTGGAATTAAAACAGTCTTAATGCCGCCTCGAAGTGCCGCCAATAATTTCTCTTTTAACCCACCAATCGGAAGCACCTCACCGCGCAAGGTAATCTCACCTGTCATCGCGACATCTGCACGAACCGGAATGTTCGTTAACGCTGATACCAAAGCGGTACACATACCAATACCCGCACTTGGACCATCTTTAGGTGTTGCACCTTCAGGTACGTGAATATGCACATCCAACTTTTCATAGAAGTCTTCATTCAAACCCAACGCTTGCGAGCGACTTCTAACAACGGTCATTGCCGCCTGGATGGATTCTTTCATCACATCGCCCAACTGGCCAGTATGGGTTAAACGACCTTTACCTGGGGCTAAGCCTGTTTCGATACGTAGCAACTCACCACCTACCTCAGTCCATGCCAAACCAGTTACCTGGCCAATCTGATCTTCCTCATCTGCTAAGCCATAACGGAAACGCTTAACACCCAAGTATTCCTCAAGCTCTTTAGCTGAGACTTTAATTTTTGGCTTCTTCTTGGCCGTGCTCATCAAGATATTCTTGACTACCTTCCGGCAAATCTTCGATACATCACGCTCTAAGCCACGCACACCCGCCTCGCGAGTATAAAAACGCACAATGTCTCGTAATGCATCTTCAGTGATTGTCAGCTCACCATCCTGCAAACCGTTATTTTCAATCTGCTTAGGCACTAAGTAGTTTTGAGCAATACTTACCTTCTCATCTTCTGTGTAGCCCGACAGACGAATCACTTCCATACGATCCAATAAAGGGCCCGGAATATTCATACTGTTCGAGGTCGCCACAAACATGATGTCGGACAAATCAAAATCCACTTCAAGATAATGATCTTGGAAGGTGTGATTTTGCTCAGGGTCGAGAACCTCAAGTAACGCAGATGCTGGATCACCGCGGAAGTCCATTGCCATTTTGTCTATCTCATCAAGCAAGAACAATGGATTACGTGTACCAACCTTAGTCAGGCTCTGCACAATCTTGCCTGGCATCGCGCCAATGTAAGTTTTACGGTGACCACGAATTTCAGCTTCATCACGCACGCCACCAAGCGCCATGCGAACAAACTTGCGGTTAGTCGCCTTAGCAATTGACTGACCCAATGAAGTTTTACCCACACCAGGAGGACCTACCAAACACAAGATTGGACCTTTCAACTTACGAACACGTTGTTGAACCGCCAAATATTCCAAGATGCGTTCTTTAACTTTTTCTAAACCAAAGTGATCCGCATCTAAAACTTCCTCTGCTTTAGGAATGTCATTACGAACTTTAGTTTTCTTTTTCCAAGGCACTCCAACTAATGCATCTATGTAGTTACGCACCACCGTCGCTTCAGCAGACATTGGTGACATCAACTTGAGCTTATTCAACTCAGCAGTTGCTTTGGTCTTTGCCTCTTTAGACATGCCCGCCTTTTCAATCTTGGCGGTCAGTTCTTCAATTTCATTTGGCGCGTCTTCCAGCTCACCCAACTCTTTCTGGATAGCCTTCATTTGCTCATTGAGGTAATACTCGCGTTGGTTCTTTTCCATCTGACGCTTTACGCGGCCACGAATACGCTTCTCCATTTGCAAAATATCGTTCTCGCCTTCCATTAAGCTCATAAGGTGCTCAAGACGCTCACGAACATTGATCATTTCAAGCACGTGCTGCTTTTCTTCAAGCTTTAGGGCCATGTGAGCGGCCATGGTGTCAGCTAAACGTGAGCCTTCATCGATACTAGCTAGTGAGGTCAAAACCTCAGGTGGCACTTTCTTGTTTAGCTTTACATACTGATCAAAAAGATCGGTCGCCGAGCGCATCAAGATTTCCATCTCGCGTTCTGGAAGCTCTTCATTTTCATCTTGCGCTTCGATCTCAGCAGTGAAGAACTCTTCACCATCAAGAAACTTTTTCAAACGCGCACGCTTAGAGCCTTCGACCAACACCTTCACCGTGCCGTCAGGCAGCTTAAGTAATTGAAGAATGCTCGCCAAGGTGCCGACTTCATAAAGGTCTTTCTCAGCAGGCTCATCAATATCAGCACTACGCTGCGCCGAAAGAAGAATCTGTTTGTTATCAGCCATTGCAGCATCAAGGGCTTTAATCGACTTATCTCGACCGACAAAAAGCGGAATGACCATATAGGGATAAACAACCACATCACGCAGCGGCAACACCGGTACTACTAAAGGTTGGGTATCTGGATTCACTTCTTGTCCCATCGGGATCTCCTAAATATTGTTGCCACTGTTTGGATGGCTTTTTAATCATCTTGGGGCAGAAATCGATTTTTTCAAGCCCAAGACGAAAAATGCCCGGTCAGGCCGGGCACTTGGATTAATTTTCAGACGCTGCTTTCGGGCGTTCTGCATTCTCGTAAATGACCAATGGGTCTGATTCTCCACGGATCACACTGCCATCAACCACGACCTTACTGACGTTATCCTGAGATGGTAAGTCATACATGGTGTCTAACAAGGTTTGTTCTAGAATTGTGCGTAATCCACGAGCACCAGTTTTACGGGCGATCGCTTTTTTAGCCACTTCAGATAGCGCGTCTTCACGAATATCAAGACCTGCATCTTCCATTTCAAACAAGCGCTGGTATTGCTTAACCAAAGCATTCTTTGGCTCAGTCAAAATACGAATCAACGCCTCTTCGTCAAGTTCTTCAAGCGTTGCCACGACAGGCAAACGACCAACAAACTCAGGAATCAAGCCATAGGAGATTAAATCCTCAGCTTCAAGGTCCAAGAAAATCTGACCCACATTGCGCATGTCATCTTTGCTTTTGACTTCAGCGCCAAAACCAATGCCGCCTTTTTCTGAACGGTTACGGATAACTTTATCTAAGCCAGCGAATGCGCCGCCGACGATGAACAAGATATTAGAGGTGTCGACCTGTAAGAATTCCTGCTGTGGATGCTTACGACCACCTTGAGGTGGCACAGAAGCGATCGTGCCTTCAATAAGCTTTAGCAAGGCCTGTTGTACACCCTCGCCTGAAACGTCGCGAGTGATTGAAGGGTTATCCGACTTGCGAGAAATCTTGTCGATCTCATCGATATACACAATGCCTGTCTGGGCTTTCTCTACATCGTAATCACACTTCTGCAAAAGCTTCTGAATGATGTTCTCAACGTCTTCACCTACATAGCCTGCTTCGGTCAATGTAGTTGCATCTGCAATGGTGAATGGAACGTTCAAAAGACGCGCCAGCGTCTCAGCCAATAAGGTCTTACCCGAACCTGTGGGGCCGATTAGCAAAATATTACTTTTCGAAATCTCGACTTCGTCTTTTCCTTTAGACGCACGCAGACGTTTGTAATGGTTATATACCGCAACAGAAAGAACGCGCTTTGCACGAGCCTGACCGATAACGT
>Ga0181599_1000787_pt1 | contig 32737 bp, 54 predicted proteins | sample 041ome_3_FD_148658 | JGI IMG/M metagenome (GOLD analysis project Ga0181599, IMG submission 148658) | Coastal salt marsh microbial communities from the Groves Creek Marsh, Skidaway Island, Georgia - 041405US metaG (spades assembly) | ecosystem: Environmental > Aquatic > Marine > Intertidal zone >...
TGCAAACTGCTCATTAACAAAAGTAGGAACAGGAAATTACACAATTACTTTAGATGCTTCAATTCAAGATGGATCAGATAATTACTGTGTCGTTGTTGGTAATGTAGATCGTGGTGTATTAAGTCAATCTAATTCAGGTGTTACAACTGCTGATAACACAATGCAAATATTTAATGCTCATGTTAGTGCCAGGGCTGTGGATAGCTTTACATTAAGTGCTACAAGAGTAGTGAACAACTATATTGTATTCTCTGCTGCTGACGGTGATGGTAATGCTACTCAAATGTTTGGGATCAATTCAGTTGACCCAAGTTATGTTACACTAGCTATATTCAAGTAAGGTAAATTATGAAAAAAAATATATATTGGAATCAGCCTGTAGGCAGTGATAAAATTGTTTTTATGGTTACTGAAAAATCTTTAGATCAAATAAAAGCAGAAGGAATTATTCCTAACGAAGCTGCAGTATTAATTAAAGATCATAAAGAAGCACATGAAATGAAAGCTGAAGAATATGCAAAGCATGTTCATATAGATAAATGTAAATTTGATAACCCATCAAACCCTAGTGACATTGTGTTTGATATGGATTTACTAAAAACACATTATGTTAATTTACATAAAGAAATAAGAGCAAATGCTTTTAAAGTTTTAGATAGCTTACAAACTAGAGCATTAGCACAAAAGAATGAAGGCTTGGTTACTGAGATTGAGAATGACAAACAAGCATTACGTAATATGCCTGAAGATTTAGACTATTCTCAATGTAATACAGCCGTAGAAGTCTCAAGAGTTTATCCACAAGCTTTAATGGTAGATTATGAAGAGAAATATAAACGAAGATTTTGAGCCTTACGTAGATGAGATAAACGATATCTGCAGAAAGGTTCTGCAAGAAGTAAAATATAATGCAAAATTAGTAGGATTAGTTGAAAATCAAGATTGGGATAGTTTTACAAGCCCCGATTTTTTACAAAGGATTAAAAATGATATACCTATCTCTCCATTTAACTATTATGTTGATTTCGGGGGTCATGTAGCTAATAAATTTCAGCATATATTAAGAGAAATATATCCTGATTATGATATAGCAGACTCCGGGTATTATTATTACCCACCCACAGGATATATGTCCTGGCATACCAATTCAAATGCTCCGGGTAAAAGAGTTTATATCACATATAGCAACGGCAACTCTTCTTTTAGGTATTTAGATTCTGATAGCAAAGTGCAAGAAGATCCGGACAATGTTGATGCACCAACATTCAGGGAGTTTGATATTCCTGAAGAACCAAGCAGAATGTGGCACTGCGTTAGATCAGAAAATGCTGATAGAATAAGTTTTGGATTTAGATTAAATAAAAAATGAAGCATATTATGACAGGCGAGTGGAAAATTCCGGGCTCTCCTGACATGATGATTGATTGCTGCGAAGTTATACAATATATAAATTTTAAAAATATAAAATCAAAAGAAATAGATATTAATGAAATATCTCATAAACCTTTAGATTGTATAGACCAGGAAGATTCAAGGTATATATTGGCAAATATTAACTTTCCTGGAATCGTTGTAAATGGCATGCATAATCCACACAATAAACAATACAGAATGATTGACGGTCGTCATCGTTTATTAAAAACAATAAATATTGGTAAAAAAACATTTTGCACATATGTTCTTGACCCTATTGAAATAAAGAAATTTTACAAGGTATTTTATGGCTAATACAAGATTTGCTTTTTCTGAGTGGCTCCCGGATCAACCAGCAGTAGCTGGTGTTTTGGTAGACGCTAAAAATGTTTACCCTACTTCAGTTGGCTATGCTCCGTTTCCAAATTCTGTTAATTTTTCAGGTGATGCCACAGGCATTTATGATTTAAACACTGTTTTTGGTGGTAAATATGGTGCAGAGGTTGTTATATTTTGTGGAACTGACGGAGCAATACATAAATTAAATGCTACTGACCTTAGTTTAGATGATGTTTCAAAAGCTGGTGGATATAGCGGCAAAGAATGGAAATTCACTCAATTTGGAAAAACAGTTATAGCTGCAAATGGTCAATCTAAATTACAAAAATGGACAATTGGTGCTGATTCAGCTTTTAGCGACCTGGACACTAATGCACCTATTGCAAAATATGTAACAGTTGTCCGGGACTTTGTATTTGCTGCAAATATTAATGCTGGATTAGAACCTAACAAAGTTCAATGGTCTGATATCAACCAGGAAAATTATTGGCTACCCGGATCAACAAGCCAGGCTGATTCACAATTTATTCCTGATGGTGGAAATATTCAAGCCTTGAGTGGTGGCGAGTTTGCATTAATACTTCTTGAGAAATCAATTGTAAGGGCTTCATATATAGGATCACCGTTATTTTGGCAATTTGACGTTATATCAAGAGGTTTAGGTTGTTTAGAAGGCAATTCTGCTACTCAATACGGCAACTTAACATTCTTTTTATCTGATGACGGTTTTTATATGTGTGATGGCAACGCAGTTACCGGAATAGGAACTGAAAAGGTTGATCGTTTTTTCTTTAACGATGCATTATTAACAGATATTGACACAATGTCAGCTTCTGTTGACCCTATTAGAAAATTAGTAGTATGGAATTATGCTAACGTTGGTGGTGGTCGTTCTATTTTGATTTATAATTGGCAATTAAGTAAATGGTCACGTGCCACAACTGATACAAATGGAATTGGTAGTTCTGTAACAACAACAGGTGAAACATTAGAATCATTAGAAACTAATCTTGGATATACAAATATAGATACTTTACCGGCTTCTTTGGATGATCGTTTATGGATTGGTGGTAAATTCTTATTTGCCGGGTTTAAAGATAAAAAAATTGTAACATTTACAGGATCAAATTATGATTCTGAATTAATTACTCCTGATATCGAAGATGGATACAGTTCTTTTATTATGCTTGTTAGACCACAAATTGATGAAGGCTCTGCTGATATTGAGATTGCTTCTCGCAAAGAACTTAGTGATCCTATTATATTTGATGTTAAGTCAACTACATCAAGCGAAGGAAGAGCGGCTGTTAGAAGTCGTGGCAGATATCACCGAATAAAAGTAAAGCCAACAGGCAACTGGAAAAATGCTGTTTCAATTGATATAGAAATGAAGCCCGGAGGAATTAGATAATGCAGTTCAGACGATTACAACCTGAATTTGCTACAACTCGTGAAATTGCTGAAATTACCAATACAATATTAAATGGTAAGTTAAACAACACCGGGACATTTAATTTATCTACCGGCTGGACAAATACTACAACTATAAACGACGAACGTATTAGTATTGATTCTAAAATACTGTTATTACCGTTTAGTGATTTAGCAGAAAACAGAACAGCCCCATACGGTGAATTTACTAAAAATACTGATCAGTTAGCACCTAGTGTTGGTAATACGGCAGTTGTAGATTGGACTACAGAACATGAATTAAATGGAATGTATTTAGATGGAGTCAATACATCAAGAATATATGTTAGAAACGATGGTATATATAAAACATTATTTTCTTTGCAATTAGCAAACGCTAATAACGATGCAGAATATGCTGATGTATGGTTTAGAGTCAATGGCAGTGATATTACTGACTCAGGCAAGAGATTTGGTTTACCAGCTAGAAAATCAAATGGTGATCCATCTCATTTAACTGGGACAGCAAGTCATGTATTAGATTTAAACGCTGGTGATTATATTGAAATAGCTGGAGCAACATCTTCTTCTAATGTTTCTTTAGAGCATTATGCTGCATCAACAACACCTTATACAAGACCTTCTATACCATCTGCACAAATAAATATTACATATATAGCACCATATAGCATGGATAATGTTTATGTATCTGCACAAACAAATGGCACGGCAACTGTTAGTCATTTTGCAAACGATACTAGTGACGTGAAATATGCTTATGTTATAATCGGGTAATGGAGAGCAATCTATTTATAGTCCCGACAACTCATGTCCATCAATTTTGGCATCTTGCTGAACCACATTTATCAAAAGCATTAGAAGTAGGAAACGGTGAATTTACTGTAGATCAGCTAAGACAGTTTGTATCTCAAGGCAATTCAACGCTGCTTTTAGTTATGACTGAAGATGATAAATGCGAGTGTGCTTTTACGATTCAATGGGTCATGTATCCAAATGACCGTGTGGCTTATATCACTTATATTGGTGGTATAACAAACAAAAAATGTTGGAATCAATTTTTAACATGGGTAAAAAACAATGGTGGAACCAAAGTTCAAGGATCCACTAAGTTGCCCGGCATCGTCAGATTATGGCGAATTAAATGGGGTATGCAACCTAAATATACATTAATGGAGTATAAATTATGATTTATGATTACTTTCCTGAATTAGATGGAAACCAATCTATCGACAATGGCAAAATGGGTAGACAATTGTTTAAAGGTGGTGGTGGAGGTGGCGGCTCGTCTGAAACTACACAGCAATTGGATCCTACAGTTCGTCCCTTTGTAAAGTACGGATTAGAGGAAGCAAAAGCACTTTACCAAACAGACACTCCAAACTATTATCCGGGTCAAACTTATGTTAGCCCATCTTCACAAACACAAGCTGGATTGATGGCTGCACAACAAAGAGCATTGGCTGGTAACCCATTATTGCCGGCTGCTCAAAACCAACTTCAGAATACAATACAAGGTCAATATTTGGGTAATAACCCTTATTTAGCACAGGCAATGTCCGGGGCAGCAAATGTTGCTAGTCAAAAATACTATGATGCATTGCAAAACACTAGAAGTGGTGCTGCACAAGCTGGAAGATATGGTTCAGCTGCTATGTTTGACCAAGAGGGTAGAGCACAGCAAAATTTAGCTAATGCATTATCCCAGGAAAGTGGACGTCTAATGTTCCAAAACTACGGGGCTGAACGTGCTGCACAGCAAGCTGCAATTAACGCTGCTCCGTCTTTAGCCCAGGCAGATTATGCAGATATTCAGCAATTAATGAACGTCGGGCAGTCAGCAGAGGACTACCAGCAAAGAGCATTAGAAGCAGATATTGCTAGATACGAGTTTGAGGAAAACAAACCTTACACTAAACTATCATCTTACTTATCGGCTGCATACGGTGCACCGACAGGTCAAGTTACACAAACTACATCATCAGGTGGAGGTAAATAATGGGTGCTCCCGTTCTAATTGGTGCCGGAATTGGTGCCGTTGGAGCCTTAGCTACAGGTGGCGACCCATTAAAAGGTGCTGCGTTAGGTGGTCTATCAGGTGGTGCATTTGGTGGAGCAGAAGGCTTTGGTTCAGGATTTACAGAAGGTGGACTGTTTAACCTTGGTTCAGGTCTATCAGACTTGGGCATACAGGGGGCTACGGGAGCCGTGACGCCATCTTTAGGCTCAGGTGGATATGCTGCTGCCGGTGGAGCTAGTTCGGCTGCCACAGGGGGTGCTTCAGCAGCTGGATTATCAACATCAAAACCTATAACAGATGGTGGTTATTCAACATTATTAGGTGGCGACACCATATTAGACCCGGCAAATATCGGAATGAATAATGTAGTGGCTGATCCTAGTAGTATGGGAGTTGGTGCTATTGATTCTTCTATTGGAAATGTCGGAACTGCACCCGGCAAATATCCAAACTTTAACCCGGAGGCTGTTACAGAATCTATTGACCCACAATTAGCTGGTGGATATTCAGGTGAAACAGGTGGTGGATATATGCCAACAGACACAGACAAATTGCCTTCATTAACAGGTGGTGGAGTTATAGACGAAAGACCTAAGAGTATTTTTGAAGTTATGGACGAGGATAAAATGATGGACTACGGAATGGCAGCTGCCCAGGGCTTAATGGTGCCACAAGATGAGCGACCATTAGTTTCCACACCAAACTTGCCACCAATTCAAAAGCGTCAGGTTAGCCCCTCGACAGGCAATTTACTTGTAATCAATCCAATAAGAAGTGGTAATAAACCTAAGTTTTTTTAATAAGGACTAAAAATGGCATTCTCTGATTTATTTAAAGACATCAATATCTTTGGTGTCCGAACCCCAAAATATCTTGAAAAATTAACAACTCCTGAATACGGCAATTTGTTAAGTCAAACAGATATTGACCAGGCAAAGCGTGATTCTTTGGTAAGTGGACTATTAACCACAGGTGCCGCTTATCTTGCACAACCTAAAAATTTAGGTGCCGGGAGTGCTGCTCCTTATTTAGGCAAAGCTTATATGATGGGTATGGAATCTGCTAAAACACCTTTTAACACATTAGCCGGTGGCGTTACTAATGACATTAAATTTAAAGAATTAGCTGACGCTAATAAAGCAAAAGAAACTCGTTCTGCTAATATTGCTCAATTAGAAGCATCTGATCCTAAATTTAAAGGGTTGAGTCTTTTACCAACTTCAGTCCAAGACAAAGTATTAGAAGAAAAATATAAGCAAGATTATGCTTTACAAACTCCAAAGGCTCCAACAGAAGCAGAATTAAAATCTGAATACGTTGGCTTGATGTCTCGTAATGACTTATCAGAACCTGAAGTTATGAGACGTGATGCTTTGGGTCGTTTGTTTGAGAAAAAAGGCACAACGGTTGATGTTAAAGTTGACGCTAGAGATCAAAGTCAAAAAGCATTCTCAGGTGTTACTGAAAAATTAATTAATCAAATTCAAGAAGGCGACTTAAGAAAAAATGCTGAAACATCAAAAATTCAATTAGGCAAATACAATAAATTAGCTGATATTGTGAAAAGTGGTGAATTTATTGGTGGTGGCATAGGAACAGATACTAAAATGTATATTGCAAGATTGGCTGATCAGTTTGGTGCTGGTGGTGAAACACTTGATGAGAGACTTGGTAACACAAGGCAAATTATCCAAACATTTGCTAAAGCACAGTTAGATGCCGGTGCATTGTTAAAAGGTATGCCTTCTGATAAAGAACAAGACTTACTACAAAGAGCGGCTGATGGTAAGTTTGACGAAATGTCACCAGCTGAAATATCTTCGGCAATTGAGACTGCAAGATATATGAACAGACAACGAATCGTTCAATACAATGAAAGAGTAGACCAGGCTATTTCTATTGCTGAGAAAAAATTAAAAAGAGACCCTAATGATTTAAATGCACAAGATTTATTGGATTACTTAAAAAATGAAAAAATTAGTCTTCCTATACAAATTGGCAAAGCTAAAATAATTAAAGGATAATCTATGGCTGGAATAGAAGAAAAAATGGACACCTATCAGGTGCCTATTGATTTACCTGACGGATCAAAAATAAAAATAGAGATGGAGGCAACAGGTGAACCAACTCAAGATGATGTTTATAGGTTTCTTCAGACTGAATACGAGAAAGACCCAACATCAGAACTTGGTAAATTACATGAAATAAGTTTAGGCGAGCGTTTTAAATACCAAGAAACACCTGACGATGCAGCACAATTTAAATTATCAAATGAAGATGGCACCAAAAGAACAGAATATGACGTTAATGATGAACGATTAAGAAACGTCTTAAATACGGTTACATTTGAATATGGTGACGAATTAGAAGCATTTGCAAGGTCAAAATTTGGTGACGCTGATTACGATAAAACTGTAGAGCAATTAAGAAAACAACAGGGTCAATATAGAATTGATAAGCCAGCAGAGGCTATATTAACATCTATTGCTACAGGTCTTGTTACCGGAACAGCTGCAGTTAAATTATTGCAAAAATCACCTATGGCATATAATTTTATTTTAGGTAATCCAAATGCCCCATTAGCAAAACGTATCTTGCAGCAATCAAGAACAGGTGCAATTGCTGGTGGTATTACAGGATCAGGAGCAGCAGAAGATACTGAAGCGATACCCGGAACAGCTGCTTATTATGCTGGAATGGGATCTGTTATACCGTCTGTGTTAATTGGTGGTGGAGCAGCAACCGGCAAAATTAAACAAATGATTAGTAACGTATTAAGAAATTCAGGAATTAAAGAAGGCGACCCTAAAAAAGAAGCGTTTGAGTATATTGCTAGCACATTAGCAAACCAAGGAAAAACAGCACAGCAAATTGAAGAAGAAATTGCTCGTGCTAAAAAGTTAGGTGTTGATGACTACCAAATTGGTGAGATGACATCAGGCACAAGACAGTTATCTAAACAAGCATTCACAGTGCCATCTGAATCAAATGACATTATTGAAGATGTATTAGGTCAAAGAAAAGATGACATGACTAATATTATTGAAAATAGCATTATTAAAAAATTAAAAATTAATAAAGCTGATTTTGACGATCAATATGTTTTTGACCTATCACAAAGGCAAGCAAATAAAGCTAGGCAAGTTTACCCGGAAGCTGAATCTAAAACAATTAATAGATCTGCGTTTCAAACAGATATTGGTGGTGGTAAAAAAATAAATATGCTTGACACTGATTTAGCAAAACAAGCGTATAACAGGTATCGTTCTGAAGCTATGCAAAGATTAAGACCTGAGCAAATACCAACTTATGAAGAATTAATGAAGATGGATGAGATTCCAACTGAATTTTTAGTTAAAATAAAACGTGGTATTAGAAGTTTAGTTGACGACCAGGTTGACACAACAACAGGCAAATATAAAAGTCAGTATGGAAAACAGCTAAATAACGATTTAAAAGACTTTGATGAGGTTATTAGAAAAAATAATCCTCAATATGCAAAAGCAAATGATGAGTTTGCTGATTCGCAAAAATTAAAAGAAATTTATGAACAAGGTTTTGATTATCAGAAATTAAGATCAGGTGAGTTTGAAAGGTATGTTAAATCTTTAGATGATGACCAGCTTGAAGCATTTAAAATTGGTTTAGCAAATAAAATTAAAGATCTAGCAGAAACTGCCGGGACTCAAGATTTTGCTAATAAAGTTTTTAAAAACGAAAGACTTAAAAAAGCATTAAAAAATATATTTAAAGATGATAAAGAATATGCTGAATTTAATGAGTTAATTGAATTAGCTGGTAAGCGTAAAAAAACAGCCCAGCAGTTATTAGGTGGATCACAGACTCAGCCGTTAACAAAGCAATCTGAAATATTTGAACAAATTACTGAAAAAGGTGGAATAAATACTGTTTTAAATTTTCTAAAACAAAATTTTGGTATGCCGCCAGCAGTAGCTGAAAATATTAAAAAGCAATTGATTAATGCAAGCCCGGCAGAGCAAAAAGCAATTATTAAATCAATTATTGAAAATCAGAAAAAAGCCGCTCGGAATGAGCAGATTAAAAAATTCGCTAAAGGTGGTGCAATATCACAAGCAAAAAATGCCCCTCAAATAACAGAAGGCTTGTTGTTTGGACAGGGGGACAGAGAAACAGAAGATCCATTTGCTGGAATATTATAAGGAAGTAGTATGATTGAGCACGACGAACTAGAGAATATAACCGTTCAAAATAAACACAATTTGTCAAAGCACGAGGCAATATGCAAAGAACGTTATGATCATATATGTATGAGATTAACTAGACTTGAGCGTATATTAATAGCTATGTCAGGTGGAATTATATTTGTCTTAGTTCAGATTGCTTTAAAATTGCCATCATGAGACTTCAAATAGGATTATTGATTCTTTGTGTTTCAGTAATTTTTGTAATTCATAATTCATACTCGGAAACAGTTATTCGTTATAAAGACATGCCTGTTCCGTCTGCTCATGCACCAAGTATTAGTTCATTTAATAACAAAATGTGTCGCACCGGGATATCAGGAGGTTATAACGGTGGAATATTTAGTGCAGCCGTAGGAACCACTATTGTTGACGAGACGTGTGAAAAAGTTACCTTGGCACAAGCCCTGGACGGACTTGGGCTAAAAGTTGCTGCTGTATCAGTTTTATGTGAAGACCCACGAGTTTGGCGTTCAATGCTTAATAGTGGAAGTGTTTGTCCTCTGAATGGAGCCGTAGGTGATGCAGCTTTGCATGCCTGGTATGATCTGCACCCGGAAAGGTTTGAGGAAATTTATGGCAAGGATTGGCGTCCTCCTACTCTTACTTACCCAATGGAGTAATTTATATGCATGGAGTTGTTATTATGATCAAACAGAAGATGGCTGGTATCTTGAAGGCAGTATGGTCTGTGACGGTATCAGTGTTCAAGAAAGTATTGAGAACCATTTTTGCGTATGGCATTCACCTAATGACCCGTATTGTGATCAGTTTAAAGAAGTTGTGTGTGTGGATACTATCGAATATAAAACAGAAACTTGTGCCCCGAATTATACGGGAGCAATTAATTATGTCAGATACTTTACTTGCAAAACAGACTCTTTTTCAGAATGGTCTGTTAGCAGTGATAATTGTGTTCAGTTGCCTCCTTCGTGTGTTGAAGAATTTGAGCAAAGGACTTTGGAATGTCGTGAAGGCTATAACGGCAGCATTACAGAACAAAGAATAAAACAATGCCCGGATCCTTACGGAAACCCTGTTTATACAGAGTGGCACGAAAGCGGCAATACTTGCACACCAAGCGTAAGCGACCCAATCAGTCCAATATCGCAAACAAACCCAATTACAAACCCTGTGTCTCCCACGGTAACAGAACCTGTAATTGCCCCGGAAATAGATGCAACGGTGACGAATAGCCCGGTAGCAACCACCCCGGAAGCAAAAGAAATACAAAAAGAAATTTCAGAAGATTCTAAAGAAGAATCTAATAAGTCTGTTGATAATTCCGATAATAAAGAAGAAAACAAAGATGAACGGAAGAATGAAAAGACAGTAAAAGATAAAGATAAGTTGGAAAATAATACTCATGAGATCCTCCCTGGTTTTGGATTAACATTATCTTTAGATATTTTACATCAACCATTAACATTTTACGAACCACCATTACAAGACTTATTTGAATTTAAACAGGAGCTACCTCAAAGTGAAGATACCAGACAATTTCAATTTGACCTTTTCAGGTCAGACGATATCGAAAATTATTATGATTCTATTTCCAATCATACTTGGGAGCGGCTACGCAGCGGTAGTATTTATTGAAAAAATGAATAAAACAATTGAATCTACCAGCAAATTTAAAGTTATTGAAGATCAGATATATGAGTTAGAGTTAGTAATTAAATCAATAAAAGAACGTCAAATGGAAAGCTTGGAATCAAACATAAGGCTCCAGGAAAAAGCAAGCGAGGCTATAGCGTTGAGTCGTGAATCAAATGCCTTAGCAAAAAGCACACAAAGAGAATTGCAAGCTACTACAAATGCTGTAAGATCAGAAGTAGAGACAATGATAAAGGCAACCAATGAGAAGCTTGAGGTAATAAAACGGGCAACAACAAACCCTTTAGACAGACGATGAAGATAGATATAAAAACTTGTGAGGCTGTTTATGATATGTTGATTAATACACATATTTTAAGAGACTCCGGGTTGCCTCCAGGAAAAGAGATGGAGTTTGAGTTATTAGATACTGAAGAAAATTGTCTTGCTAGTTATACTCCGGATCCACACACTATTGGGATCTGCCCACAAAGACATAGGTTTCTATCAAGTCTTATAAAATCAATGATTCACGAAATAATACATATGATGAATCATGTTTATGGAAAATCATACATTAGACATGACAAGCATTTTAAAGATATGCGTAAATTAATATCTAACGAATTTGGATTTGACGAGAACGAAATTTAAAGGAGCAGTATGTTAAGTATTTTATCCGGAATTTTAGGGTTTGCTACAAGTGGATTACCAAGTGTTTTAGATTTTTTTAAACAGAAAGGTGATCAAAAGCACGAAAGACAAATGGCTCAGCTAGATATGGAACGAACGTTAGCTTTAGCTGAAAAAGGATATGCAAGCCAGGAACGCATAGAAGAATTTAGAACAGACCAGGTTGAAATGGAAACGTATGCAGAAGAAAGAAAAGCACTTTATGAGCATGATGCGAAAATGTCGGAAAATGCGTCTGCTTGGGTTATTAACCTCCGTGCTAGTGTTCGCCCCGTTATCACCTATATTTTTGTTTTTCTCTTATTATTTACTGACATAGCCGGAATGATATGGGCTATTAACACCGGTGTTGATTTTGTAACAGCCATGGAATTAGTGTTCTCAGATGAAGAAATGGCAATAGTTGCTTCTATCATTGGCTTTTGGTTTGGATCAAGACACTGGGATAAAAGAAAGTGAAAACTGGTGAAGAGGGAATTAAACTTATTAAGCATTTTGAAGGCTGTCGTTTTAACCCTTATTTGTGTAGTGCTATGGTGTGGACTGTGGGTTACGGTCATGTTCTCTATCCAGCACAAAATAGACTCAAACTTTCAGAAAGAAAGACATTCCCATTACATAAATCAGATGACAGAAAATGGAGCCAAGAAGAAGTAGATGATTTACTTAGAAAAGATTTATTACGTTTTGAAAATGGACTATGCCGTTTGTTACCTACTGTGCCACTTAAACAGAATCAGTTTGATGCTCTTGTTAGCTTTAGCTTTAATCTTGGTTTGGGGACACTTCAAAGATCAACAGTCAGGTCAGCGTTACTTAGGGGTGATGAGGAAACGGCTATAGATGTTCTTTTGAAGTATTGCCGGGCTGGAGGCAAAATATTAAAAGGATTACAAAGAAGGCGAGCAGCAGAAGCTGATCTTTTCTTTAAACATAAAAAATGAAACTTTTACATCTCGACATAGAAACCAAAGCCACTATTGTGAGCAGCTGGTCTCTGTGGAATGTGAATATAAGCATTAATCAAATTATTAAACATGGAACTGTAATATGCTGGGCTGCAAAATGGCATGGCGAGGACGGTGTTATATTTGATTCAGAATGGAAATCTTCACATCAAAAAATGATTAAGCATATGTGGAAGTTATTAGATGAAGCTGACTGCGTGTGTCACTTTAACGGAGTTGCCTTTGATATGAAGGAACTCAATAGACAGTTCATATTACAAAACCTACCACCACCTAGCCCGTATAAGCAGATTGATCTGCACCGGGTTGTCAAAAAGAATTTCAGGTTTATATCTAATAAACTTGATAACGTCAGCCAGGAACTTGGCATTGGATCTAAGTTAAAACATTCCGGAATGCACCTATGGAATGATGTAGAAAAAAAAGATAAAGAAGCACAAAGTTTAATGCAGCAATATAACGAACAAGATACATTGCTTCTTGAAAAACTTTATAATAGATTGCTTCCATGGTTGGGTGGGTTCATCAATCACAACACGTATGCCTCCTCGATGGTCTGCCCTACCTGTGGAAGTTCACATCTTAATAAACGTGGATTCCAAAAAACACACACACAAACCTATCAAAGATGGAGGTGCATGACATGCCATGCCTGGTGCCGAAGCGTCAAGTCAGAAAAAGAACAGAAAAAATTAAACTCAGTTATCAGCATAAGGTAAGGATTATGAACGATATTCAAAAAATTTCTGAAGAATTGATAGGAAAAGAAATTACTGCCGTTGATGTTGTATATGGTGAGGATATATTAATATTACATCTCCAGGACGGGAGTGTCCTGGAAATTATAATTGATGCTATATATCTAGATAGTCCGGATTATGACGATTAGATACAAATAGTCACGTTGTTCTCATCGGTCGTGCACATAATAATACGACCGTCCGGAGTGATTAATGTGCTAGTTGCTGCTAAAGCTTCTGTTGTTAATACAAAAATTGAAAAACAAATTGCTAAAGTTAATTTATCTATCGTTGTCATTTTTTGCCTCCTTTTTGCAATATCCATGACCGTTTAATTGAAAACCACAATGCCACTTGTGATCTGAGTAATACTTTGCTTCACTTCCACACTTAAAGCAAGTCTGCCCTGTTGTTTTAAATGGATTATTATTAGTCTTCATCGTGCAAAGAATCATCAACCCACTCACCAGGCATAATCATTTGATTATGTTCTTTTTTTAATTCATTCTCTAAGTCATCAATACCAATTTGTGCAAAGGTTATGATTTTTTTAAGCGTATCAATTTTGCCTTGTATTGATGGGTCTTTTCTTCCGTAACGAACCCAATACTTACCGATGTTGCCGTGATTGAATGCTTCTGTGCCGCTGAGATGATCTAAAACTTTTGATAGAATTTGCTGCAATTCAATCCCTTTCTCTTTATCAATCACATAATAACTTGGATATTTAGTGTTTTCTGTCATATTTAACCCCTTTCTAATAAAACATTACCATCATTTAATTAAAATCACTAGTCCCTTTATTTATAAGCCCTGTAATATATAACTGTCATATATGACAATAAATCTCGAAAGGAAAAAATTATGTGGACTAAACCAATAGCAACAGAAATGCGTTATGGCTTTGAAATTACAATGTACGTAATGAATAAGTAACATATAATGAAAAGGGGTCTTAAGACCCCTCTTCTACTTCCAATTGGTAATGAAATAAACCATTTTTTATATGCTGCTTATTAACAATATATCCTCCAAACTTTCTTTTACGAAGGTTTCTTAATTGAGCAGACACACTTGATTCCGGTGATTCAGTAAATTTTGCAATATCAGATAAACTCCTCCATTTACCGTCCTTCATCAAATTAAATATTTTACCAATTTGATTATTGAGTCTTTCATAATCACGTTTGTGTTCATAATCACTTCCGTCAAATATTCTCATGATTTACTCCTAAGATGCTAATTGTCGAAAATATACACGGTCTTTTACGGATCGTTTGTAATTGTATATCTCTTCAATTAAAGTTAAATATTGTCTATGATTAGTGCAATCAACCAAGCTGCGTGACTGATAGGAAAGCTTTTTAAGAAATTCGGCATGGTTGTATTCCTTATGCTTAAAAAGTTCCAGCATAGCCCTTACAAAGGCTCTACGACGGTATCCATCGTAGTATTGACCGGTCATAATAATCTTTTCAGCATTTTTTTCGGCATTTCGTAAGTCTTTAATCTTAAAAGTGCCTTCTTTAAAATGACTACCTTTATCACCGTTGGTAAATAAGCAGTCAGATAAGAGGGCTTTAGTCTCATCATGTCCAAATTTATACTGCATTTTAAAATCCCGGTAGGTTAAATAGTCCGGGTATCCTAGTTCACAGTAACCATCAAGATAGTCGTCTGCTTGCCAGTTTTTTAGGTTGGTATTAAGTCTATGTATATCAGGTAACTCGAGTCCTTTTACTCGGATAAAATAAACGGGCTTATTAAGTTCTTGAGCAGCTGTGAATCTATGCTGCCCATCAATAATTTCGTTTCTATGATTAACAATAATAGGAACAGGGATCTGCTTTTCTTCCATTGACTGCTTTAGTCTTTTTAGATGCAATTGATTTACCTGTCTATTGCCTGTAATGCTTTTAAACATTGCATAATCAGTGGTTTTAAAAACTTGATTTTGTGCGTCCATAATTACTCCTTAGTTAAAATGGGTTGTCGTCCGGTAACGAGTCAATCGTTTCCGGTTGTTGATTAGTGTAGCCCGTCTCTTCCTTAGTAAACTTCCTAGGAATTTGAACGTTGCCGCCTTGGTATTTAAGACCTGACTTAGCCTCGTTTATCCACATTGATACTTCAAGATCCATGGTTTTATACTTAGCCATGTCCTGGAGTATCTCAGGGGTTAAAGTAATCACTCCTGTGTAATCAGGTTGTTTACCTTGTTTATCTGTGTTTTTAAATATTGCAATCTTGTTAGGATCTGCCATATCATGCTCCTTGTAGTTGATTAATCATGCCCTGGACTTCATCCAGGAACTCTTTTATTTTGGCTTCAATCTCAGCAATATATTTGTCGTCTCTATATTCTTTGACAATCATAAGCTGTAATTTTGGCTCAAAATTCGGGTTATAAGATACGAAGTGACAATAATCACGACCGGTTGCAGCTAATTGAAACTGAACCTGAGGTTTATATTTAACAGGAAACTTCTTATCTAATAAATACTGTGTGTGAGTGGTCTCAATAGGGCACTTCACTTCTAAAATAGAATCATCATCAATAAGACCGTCCGGGCTTGCACCAGCCATTTGAATTGTGGGGTGGTCAATAAAGCCTACGTCCAGGATGTCTTTTTCAATAACGTGGGAATATATATCTTTTGCTATTGGCTCCCTGTCTATACCGTCTTGCATTGCCTGGTTGATAAAGTTGTTAGCTTTTTGACCGGTCAATCGTTCGGTAGCTAATTGTAATTTATATTTAGCCCTGACCGTTGATTCCATACCTTTCCTGGTTGCCAGGACATCTGCAACCCGGCTGGCAGTAACTTTACCAAGCCGGGCAGCAAACCATTCGTCTGTTCTCTGTTCCATTAGAATGGATCCTCTGAGATTGAAGGCTCTTTGCCTTGCTGTTTAATAGCGTTAGCAACTTCCTGGGCTGATGCCAGGGAATCTAAAACTCCAATATTAAAGATTGAAAGGGCTCTGCCCACGCAGCTGGTCTCACAATTTTCTATATAAGAAGTCTTATTCACGAATCCGGCACCTTCTTTTTCATAAGCGTGCCCGGTTGATACCAATTCGTTATCAACATATACGCTAGCTTTCATAACAATTAAGCCACCGTCATGTGAAATAATCTCGGTGTGAATTTTACCTGTTGGATAGGTTTCACGAAATATCCTAACTTTTTCGTGCACCTGGACATATTGGTTTGAAGAATTACCGTGCGAAATAGTAATGCTTTTAACTTTGTTTTGTTTTTCAGCCATCTGTTGTTGCTCCTCTAATTGTAATTGGTGTAATGCTGCGTCATTGTCTCTGCGAATATCAGACAAATGAACGTAGTCTGAATTTTTATAATCTATATTATCCATAATGAAACTCCAGCTAAAATGATGGCGACCAGGACAGCTTTGTCTGATCTATACCATGGGGTGGGTTTGTAAAATATAGGTTTCTCTTTGAGAAAAGAATTGATGTTGATGTGTTTATTATTTATTTTCATAACTGCCTCCTGTTATTAACTATATTATAAATATGTGTCCGGGTAAAGTTCGTTTATTGCCTGGCTTTCCAGGAATTCAAACTGTCCGGGTAGAAGTTCAGAAGTTAAATTTTTACCGTAAATATCTGTCACCTGGATAATATCAACTTCGTGGCAATCAGGGCTGCCGGAAACAGCATACCCTTTTGGATCTTTTGTAACGTGTGCCATCACTAATACTTCACGTGGATTGTCACCAATATAAACGCTTGATTCAAATGTAATCATTTTGTAGCCTCCTTGGATTTTTTTAAATTCAGAAAATGTATTCTGAGCGTGCTCCCAGGCAACTTTTTTAGATGCTGCGAACTCGTCCCAGGTTTTTACTTCACCATCAACGACCCCTTCAAATGTGTAAAGAAGTCGTGCCGGGTCAAAATAAATAAGTGTAATCATGAAACTCTTTCTTTTTTCCACTTTGTCTTGATCCATTCAAGATGTGGTTTACTAACGTCTTCAGGTAGTAATTCTTTTATAAGATCACCAACAGCACCGTTTTTTAATTCATAAAGAATAATGCTAACTAATTCTTCATTAGGATCAAACTCAGCGTCTGCCATGACAAGATTGTTATTTGAATCTGTTGTTTTATACCAATAATTCCATTTGCTCATTTTTTTCCTCCTAAAAAAAGGGACTTGCTTATGATGCAAGCCCTTGGATTTTGTCGGTAACTTCAACCCAGCCGTAATTTGCGACCCCGTAAAATTTACCGTCTGCCTCAATGATGTCGCCTGTGCTTATGCTATACATCGGGGCTTGGATATTAAAATATTTTTCTCTTTCGTGGGAATTGCCTGACCCGAAAATTATTTCTAATGCTTGATCGATACCCATTTGGCTCCAATCTAAATATGTATTAGCGACCAGGGTGTAATCAGATGCTTTCATAATTTTCCAATCGTCTGCGTTCATGGTGTCGCCTGAGATTGTTAGGTCTAATTTACGTCTGTGGTGTGCAACGCTGCCGTGACCGTAAAGGTTAATGATGTAATCATCTACGTCTGTTGTTGCTGCCTGGTAAATTTTAAATTCTGTGTTTCTCATTTTGCTGCCTCCAAATAATTAATGTTTACGTGTGTTACTATATACGTATTGACCTGGTAAGGTCGCTTTAGATCCATTATTATACTTATCGAAGTGGAGGTTATGATAGGTAAAAACTATCAAAAAATTTATGTCAGAACACGAAGAACAATCCCTTTTTGTGCATTGGTTTCGGCTCAAATATCCAAAATTTAAAGAAGCTTTATTTGCTATTCCTAACGGTGGGCATCGACATATCCGGGTTGCCATGACCCTGAAAAAAGAAGGGGTTGTGCCCGGAGTCTCTGATATGTTTTTAATGGTTCCACGTGAAACATATCATGGTGCTTTTATTGAAATGAAAACAAAAACAGGTCGATTATCCGATAAACAAAAGAAATTTTTATCTTATGCTGAATCTATGGGTTATAAAACCATTGTGGGTTTTGGATATTCTGATGTTATAAAAAAGGTTGAAGATTATTTAAACTTAGAATAAAGTGATGTCAATGATATTTTTGAACGGAGGCGACATGCACTATTACACACATAATATTGGTGATTACCGAAGAGATACGGCTCACCTTTCTTTATTAGAACACGGGGTCTATCGGCAGCTGATGGATCAATATTACCTGAATGAAAAACCAATCCCGGACGACCTGGACAAATTAAAAAGACTAATGGGTGTTAGGTCAAATGACGAGGTCACAGCCCTGGAGCATGTCCTGGATGACTTTTTTATAAAAACAAATGCCGGGTATATTCATAAGAGATGTGACGAGACTATTGCTGAATTCAGGGCTAAGAGCGACAAGGCTTCCCAGGCAGCAAAGACCAGGTATGCGAACGCAGAGCGAACGCATAGCGAACGCAGTGCTAACCATAAACCAATAACCATTAACCAAGAACCAACAGAAGAACACTGTCCTTTTTTTGAAGAGTTTTGGAAAGCGTATCCAAGGAAAACAAAGCGTAAAGATACATTAAAACTTTGGTTAAAAAATAAAATGGGAGCAAATGAACTTCAAACAATAAAACAAGCTTTGAATTGGCAAACAGAAACACGTCAATGGAAGCAAGGAATTATTCCACATCCTACGACTTATATTAACCAGGAGCGTTGGAATGATGAACCTGAAAATTTAGGGTTTTAATTTTAACAAAAAAGAGTATTATTATTTTTTAAGGAGGCTGAAAATGAATGATAGCGATAAACAAGGTTTTAAAAATATGTTGGATACGGTCATGGCTTTATATGGAAAGCCTAGCCCGGACAAAGATCAAATAAAAGTTTGGTGGTTTAAATTAAATAAATATGAATTTAATATTGTTACCAAAGCATTTAATAATTATGTGGACAAATATAAAATTATGCCCACGCCAGCTGGAATTATAGATCTATGCAAAATAAATCCTGTAAGAGATTATGTCCATCAACTCGCTCATAAGTCTGATCCTGAAGTATATGAAAGGAACCGAGCAAAGTTCCACCAAATTGTCTCAGAATTTAAAAACAAAAAAAGACCACACCCAAAAGCTTGGGCTCAAAAAATTATTGACAATCCGGGAAATTGTCCGGAAATTGCCATCAGATTTGCAAAGGAGGCACTCCATGTCGAATAGATCTTTTCAGAATTGGTTAAATAATATTGATGATGAGTATGTAAAAGTTGATATTCATGGAGGCACCACTTATTTATTTGGTGCTTACGTTCAATTGCTTTTAGGGTTTCCTCATAAACCTGATAACAAATATTATTTTGGTGAAGAAGAAATTGATGTTTTAACTTTTGCATCAATTAAAAAAACATATAAAGTTCCTTACACAAGATTTATAAGTGATGAAGGCAAAACAACTTATAGAATATTGGAGGTTGAAAATGTCTAAAGGATCAGTGTCAAGACCATTCACAGACCGTAAAAAGTTTGAGGAAGAATTCGACCGAATATTTAAAAAAGGTAAAAATGAAACCGTGGAGTCTATCAAAAGAAAACCTACCGAATCTAGTAAAAAAACTAAGTGAATTAGATTTTAGTAAGATATGGAAGGTCGTTGTATATGAGGAAAGTGTTAACAGAAGCACTGAACAAAACTCAAGGCTATGGGGTTATTTATATCCAAGCATAGGAAATTATTTAGGCTATTCTGCAAATGAGATCCATGAATTGTGCAAATATAAATTTTTACGGGAAGATCGAGTTATTAGTGGTGAGGTTATTGTTAGTATTAAAAGCACTACCAGGTTAAAGGTTGATGAGTTTACTGAATATATGAGAAACGTTGAAGTGTGGGCAGCAGAACTTGGGTGGTCAGATGACTCTTAAAGAATTTTATTTAAAGGTTCTTAGAGAGTTTGCCAACGGCTCTCCCCTGGAATATAAATATAAAACCAGCACTCGCCAGGGACAAACTAAAGGGTTTCCAAATTATGATGAGGAAAAATATTGGACTCCATCTCAGTATTTAAAAATTATGAAAGACCTACAGGAATACCAGGACATATATTTAAATGGCAAAAACAAAAAAAGAAAGTAATCATTATAAAAAATTAAGTGCAATGGGCTGCATTGTATGTTTAAATGAAGGTTATGGATGGACTGAACCAATGATCCATCATGTGAGATGTCATGCCGGGATGGGAATGAAATCTCATTGGAGCCAGGCAATACCCTTGTGTCCTAATCACCATCAACATGGTGGGCACGGAGTAGCTTTACATGCTGGGCAGTTAGCTTTCGAGGAAAAGTTCGGAACCGAGGAAGAATTACTGGAACAGGTAACACAAAAATTGGGTGATATTTGAATTCGTATTAGTGGTGTATATAACAATGGACGAGCCTAAATATATAGGTCATATGAAATCTTGTGCCCATGCAAACGAATATATAAAAAAGTATTACCCGGACGCACCATATACAATATGCTTACATGAGGAATATATTAATTTGCCTCCACATATATTAAAAAGAGAAGTGAATGAAGATTGAAATTAAAAAAGTAAATGATTTAATACCATATGCAAACAATGCCCGGACTCATGATGAAGTCCAAATAAATCAAATTGCTTCTAGCATTAAAGAATTTGGTTTTAATAACCCTGTATTGATTGACAAAGACAACGGTATTATTGCCGGGCACGGTCGTGTTGAGGCGGCAAAAAAACTTAATATATCTGAAATTCCTATCATTCGTTTAGAGCATTTAACTGAAAATCAAAAGAAAGCTTTTATATTAGCTGACAATAGAATTGCAATTAATAGCGGATGGGATCCTGAATTACTTTCACTTGAATTAAAAGAATTAGAAACAGATTTTAATTTAATTGACCTGGGCTTTGATGCTTCTGAATTATTATCTTTATTAGAACCTGAAATTATTGATGGCAATATTGATGAGGATGAGATCCCGGAGCCTTCAGCTGAGACAACAGCAAAATTAGGTTGTATATACCAATTAGGTAATCATAGATTAATGTGTGGTGATTCAACCAGCACAGCTGATGTTGAAAAATTAATGGATGGTAAAAAAGCACAAATGGTTTTCACTGATCCACCATGGAATGTTGATTACGGTTCAAACCTGGCAGCCGGCAAATATAAAGACCGTTCAATTATGAATGATTCAATGTCGACTGAAGATTTTAAAGATTTTATGTTTAATGTATTTGATCAGATGAAGAACGCCAGCGAGCCAGGATGTATAACTTATGTTGTAATGTCTGCACAGGAGTGGGGTAACATGATGCTGACCTTGGCTATGAACAGTTATCACTGGTCAAGCACAATCATTTGGAATAAAGATAGTTTAGTTATATCTCGTAAAGATTATCACACAAAGTATGAACCAATTTGGTATGGATGGCTCGAAGGTAGTGCAAGGTTAAAAGAATTAGAAGATCGCAAGCAGTCTGACGTTTGGGATATTCCAAGACCTAAAAAATCCGAGCTTCATCCGACTACAAAGCCCATCGAGTTAGTGGAACGAGCCATAAAGAATAGTTCTAGTGCCTCCAATATCATTCTAGATCTATTTGGTGGCTCAGGTTCCACATTAATTGCTGCAGAAAAAACGGGACGTCACGCACGTTTAATGGAGTTAGATCCTAAATATGTAGACGTTATTGTTAAACGCTGGGAAGAATTTACCGGAAAGGAAGCAGTCCTCATTGAACAAGATGCCATCAACCTTTGATTATTTTTACACAACTGAAGACGGTGAGAAATTACGTCGGGAAGATGTTGTTAAATTAATTAAAGCATATTTAAGAGAAAACAAAACTTCTTTTCTTCCTGACATTATTGAGCATTGTAAATTACCAAGAGAGTCAGTATATGGTGTATTAAATTATATGGTTCTTACTAATGCAATCAATAGAACTAGCGAAGGTCGAAAAAGAAAATACACATTATCTGAAGACTGTCTTTTAGCTGATATGTTTTATCCAAGAGAAAAGATAGAAAAATCATTCAAAATTAAAAGCCGAAAAATTTATAGATTAGAAAACAGTAAAAATGTTTCATATAATTCCGGGGCATATATTACACATTACTCCGGGTCTCAATATGACACTGTTTATGATTGATGGAAATTCAACGCTTACAAGTGCTACTGGATGATTGGGCTAAATGGATGCACCACTGGGATCCAGGGCTAGGCTACCCTAAAAAGTCTATTGGTATGTCTACCGGTGGATCATCAAGCGAAGATACCTTTGATCATATCGTTGAAGAGTCAGAGAAGGATGCTATAAGAGCAGTAGACGCTTTAATACATTCATTACATAACGAAGAACGCAAAGCAATCTACCATCGATACTTAAAAACAGAGAAACCTTTTTATTACGAACTGAAATTACAAACAGCATTTGAAAAACTCCTTATTTTGTGTGAACAACGTATTTATTAGCAAAACCCCATTGTGTTTTAATATTAAAAATGTTATAATTGAAGGGTAGGGACAATAACGTCCAAATTTTATAAGACCGATAAGGTCTTTTTTTTTACCCGGGAAAAATAATGGGACTTAAATTAGAAGATTTTATTAGAGGTATGGATCTTGCTGGATCTTATGTTGATGACTTAGGTAATCAAATAAATCTAGAAGGTCGTGATTATACGTCAACCCAAGAACTACAAAACTTAATGCGTATGAACTCCTCACCAAAACAAATATTTCAGGAAAATGATGTTCCACTTGATGATCCGTTTCAGGCATATGGTGGAAGAATATCTAGCGGCTTTCCAATGGGTGATAATGAAAGACTAACCCTCGGACTGTCCGGGTCGGGATTCAATAGCCCTGAATTCAATCAACCATTAAGACCTACCGGAATAGATGCAACGTATCAAAGTGGTGACTATGGTGGTGGTGTTTCTTATGAGCAATTGAACCCACAACAAAAAACATTATTATTTAATCTATTTAAAGAATTCTAATTTTATGTAATAATAAACTGTATTAACAACGTAATGACCCTTTTGGAGTTACAAATGATTAAAATTTACGCAACCTTCGGAGTTATAAAGGGGGTGCTATGCAAGGTTTAAAGCACAATCCCACGGAAGAGAAAAGGAAACTTGTTCTTGGTCTAGCAATGGCTGGAATTACTTACGAAGATATCGCAGACAAACTTGATGTTTCTGTCGACACATTAACTAAATATTACAATACCGAATTAAGAAACGGTCGTGTTGATGCCAACGCTAATATTGCACAGAAATTATATCAACAAGCTAATAACGGAAACTTACAGGCACAGATATTTTGGTTAAAGACCAGGGCTCAATGGTCTGAAACACAAAAGCATGAATTAACAGGTGCTGGTGGTGGTGCAATTCAGGTCATTACTGGTATTGATGATGAAGAAGATTTATAAAACTTCTTATATACCAAGAGAGCAGCAAAAACTAATTCACAGGTCTGTAAAAGAAAACAGATTTACGGTTGTATGTGCTCACCGTCGTTTTGGTAAAACAATGGCGAGTATAAATCAATTAATTCATAGTGCTATAAAGTGTGACAAACCTAATCCAAGGTTTGCTTATATATCACCAACATATAAACAAAGTAAAATTGTGGCATTTGATATGCTCAAAGAATATACAAGACCTTTGGGTGCAGAAATCAATATTGCTGAATTAAGAGTGGACTTTTTAAATGGACGAAGAATCTCTTTATACGGTGCTGACAATCCTGATTCTTTACGGGGCATATATTTGGATGGATGTATAGTTGATGAGGTGGCACAGGTGCCCAGGAGCCTTTGGACTGATGTTGTAAGACCAGCCCTGGCAGATCGTAAAGGTTGGGCTTTATTTATAGGAACACCAGCCGGGCAGAATTACTTTAAAGAGTTACGTGATCTTGCAGACTCCGGTGAACCAAATTGGAATTTATTAGAATTCAAAGCAAGTGATACAAAGATATTAGACCAGGAAGAATTAGACTCAGCATTAAAGCTGATGGGACAGGATAAGTTTAATCAGGAGTTTGAATGCTCTTTTCAAGCACCAGCTGAAGGTGCTTATTACGGTAAAGATTTAAATAAACTTGAGGCTGATGGACGTATAACTGATATTGCCAGGGACGATTTATGTAAAACATTTTGTGCTTGGGATTTAGGTATGGGTGATTCAACAGCAATTTGGGTGTGTCAATTAGCTGGTCAAGAGATTAGAATAATAGATTTTTTAGAGAATCACGGTGTCGGTCTTGATTATTACGCTAATTGGTTACGTCAAAATAATTACGACAAGTTTACCCAATTATTACCACACGACGTTCAGGTTAGAGAATTAGGAACAGGCAAGTCCCGGAAGGAAATGTTAGAAGAGTCCGGGTTAAGTATTACAGTCGTTCCTCGTTTGAGTGTTGACGACGGGATTCAAGCAGTGAGAAGAATACTTCCTCGCTGTTGGTTTGATAAGAAAACAAAACAGGGACTAGATGCATTACGTAATTATCGACGTGAATACGACGACAAACGTGATGTCTTTTACGATAAACCGATTCATGATTGGTGTTCCCACGCAGCTGATGCATTCAGATATCTTGCAATTGGATTGAATGAAGGCAGCACTGATTGGAATAAACCACTTGATATTAATAACGCATGGGTAGTGTAAATGGCAGATGACAATAAATTAAAAAGTATCTTGGATGGCGAGATAGATGACGCTATAGGTTACATAGAATCCGAGACGACTGACGAACGTCAACAAGCTTTAGAATATTATATGAGAGAGCCTTATGGGAATGAGGTTCCAGGTAAAAGTTCTATTGTAACCGGTGAGGTTGCTGAGGTGATTGACGGTGCTCTGCCACAATTACTTAGACCATTTACAGTTTCAAACGACGCTGTTGTATTTGAGCCTGTCAATTCAGGTGATGAAGAAAAAGCAGAACAAGCTACGTTATATGTTAATCACATATTTAATAAAGATAATAACGGTTTTGAAATCATGCACGATTGGTTCAAAGACGCTTTATTACAAAAAGTTGGTGTGGTTAAAGCATATTGGGACGAGAAGGTTGACGTTAAAAAAGAAAAATACTATGGCTTAACTGAAGATGAGTTAGCTATGATTGCATCAGACCCGGAAGTTGAAGTGATTGAGCAAGATCAAATGACTGTCCAGGAAGCAGAAATAGATGAGATGGGTATGGAAATAAGCCCAGCTATTACTTCATTTGATGTGAAGGTGCAGCGTAAAAAAGATCTTGGCAAAGTTATAATTGAAAACGTCCCACCGGAAGAGTTCTTAATATCAAAGCGTGCCCGGACTATTGCTGACGCTCCGTTCGTTGCACACCGTAAGATGATGACTCGTTCTGAATTGATTGCTATGGGTTACGATGAAGATGTTGTTATGGATTTAACTGCTGGCGACACTTTAGAATTTAGTCCTGAACGAATTGCAAGATACACCCGGGGAGAGCAACCAACTGATACGAACCCGGAAGATGAAGCAATGGAACTGGTCGAGTATTACGAGTGCTATATCAAGACAGATTTTGATGATGACGGTATTGCAGAGATGAGACGTGTTTGTTATGCGTCAAATGAAATTTTATATAATGAAGAATGTGATTATGTTCCATTTCATTCTATTTGCCCTATTCCAATTCCTCACAAATTTTACGGACACAGCCTCGCTGATAGAGCGATGGACATACAATTAATTAAGTCTACGATTACTCGTCAGATGTTGGATAACTTGTATCTTACAAACAATTATCGTGTTGGTGCTGTCGAAGGTCAGGTAAATCTTGATGACTTATTAACATCAACAGCTGGTGGCATTGTTAGAATGAAGAATCCAAATGCAATTATGCCTTTGACCGTTCAATCTAATGCCGCTCAATCGTTCCCAATGCTGCAATATTTAGATGAGATTCAAGCAAAACGTAGTGGTGTAAGTGATGCACAACAAGGATTGAACCCGGACATATTACAGAACGTAACTGCAACTGCAATCAGTGCAATGCAATCTGCCTCACAAGGTAAGTTAGAATTAATTGCACGTATCTTTGCAGACACTGGTGTATCAAGTTTATTTAAAGGTATTCTACAATTGGTTTGTAAATACCAGCAAAAAGAACGAATCATTAGAATCAATAACAAATATGTTCCGTTTGATCCAAGAGAATGGGATCACGAATATAACATTACTGTTAACGTTGGATTAGGAACAGGATCCAAACAAGAACAGTTAGCTACAATGCAAATGATTATGGAAAAACAAGAACAGATTATCGGTCGTTATGGATTAGGTAACCCTCTTGTTAACTTAAAACAATACAGAGATACGCTTGCTAAATTTGTGCAAATGGCTGGATTCAAAGATGATAGTCAATTCTTAAATGAAGTAACAGATGAACAAGCACAACAGTTAGCACAACAAGAAGCCCAGGCTGCACAAGGTGATCCTCAAGTTCAGGCAGCAGAAGCCCTGGCACAAGTTGAGCGTGAAAAAGCACAATTAAAAGCACAAACAGATCAGGCAAAAATGCAATTAGATCGTGAGCAAATGCAATTAAAAGCACAGCAAGACGCCCTGGAATTAAAACAAAAAGAAGTTCAGCAAACAACTGAATTAGCTTTAAAAGAATTACAAATTAAACTTCAGGCAGCAACAGCTGATAAGAAAGTTAAAACAGATCAAACTGCAATGATTATGAATGCTCTTGAAAAAATTAACAATATTGCAAATAGGAAAATAGAAGATGGCAGCACCAGCTAATTCACAACAGTTTGACAGAAATTCAGTAGCAAGAGATTTAGGTATTGCTGCTGCAGCTGGTGGTGGGAAAGGTGCGTTAAATTTTGACGTGAATCCTGTGCAGCAAAACGCTCCTACTCAAGAAGTAAACGTTAATGAATTATTAGGACTCGTGGACTCAACCAAATATCCTAGCTTACAACAAGTAGGTGATACAGGATATTACTATCGTGATAACTATATGTATGAGCCTTATACTGTTACACAATCTGCTCCTAGTTATATGGGTGGTATTTATGGATATGGCATGGGTGGTGGTGGATCTAATCGTGCAGAAGGAACTATTGAAGTTGGTGGTCAATCATTTAGACCTGTTGAAAATGTAGACGTTGCTGGATTCCGGGCATTTGAACCCGAAGAAGGAGTGACTCAATATACACCGTCAATGGCTTATATCTATGCAAACACACCACGCTATGAGCCTGAGCCGTTAGAAAACGTCGCTGTTTATCAGCCAGCTACGGCATCACTAGACCAGTTACAAAAAGTAGAAGATAATATATACAACGCTGTTGATAATTACAGCAACGGATTATTAAATGGTGTTCCTACTAGTTATGGAGCAAGAAGATTCTTAAATAATTTTGACTATCTTGCCGGGACAGGAATAAATCCAAATATAAACTTTGAGGTGCCAAGCGTTTATGACACGACAGGAAGCAATACAGAATCTTCTACATGATGAACATTTTTTAGAAGTATTAAAAGAATTAAGAGACAATCAATTAAATAGAATTATTTATTCTAATCAAGAAGCCGTCCAGGACAGAGAACAGGCATACATAAGAATAAAGACAATTGACGAGTTAATGGCTTATCTTGAATCAATCGCTAAAGATAACGAGATAAAAGACAAAGCCTGGAAAATATTATAGAAGTTTCTATAATGGCAACCCATGCCGAATGGGACTATTAAGGAAATACAATGAGTGAAGAAAGCATGACTCCTGAACAAGGAAGTGCCGACCTGACTGTAAGGGAAGCAGCTTCTAGTTTTGAATCTTTATTAGCTGCAGAAGAAGGCGACAATGTCCAACCTGAAACTGCAAGTGAACAAGTCGAAGAGGTAGAGGTAGATGAAGAAGTTTTAGATGATGCAGAGATGGCTCTTGAAACTGACGAATCTGAAGAGTATGAAGCCGAATCAGAAGATGATTCTGAGATTGAGTATGAAGAGGAACCTACTGAAGAACCTGACCGCTTTAAAATTAAAGCTGCCGGGCAAGAGATGGAGGTCACCCTTGACGAACTTAAAGCCGGTTATCAACTTAATGCTGACTATACGAAAAAGACTCAAGAACTTTCAGAGCAACGTAAGGCTGTTGAAGCTGAACGTGCAGCAGTTGAAGAGTCTAAAAAGTTCAGGGATTATTATGCTCAAAGGCTAAGAGCAGTAGAGGATATCTTGAAGACGGAAGAAGTTAGCCCCGAAGAATTAGCCATAATGAAAGAAAACGACCCACTAGGATATGCTATGAAAATAGCAGAAAATACAGAAAAGAAAGAACAGTTAGCTAAAGTTCGTGCAGAGCAAGAAGCAATTGCTAGACAGCAACAAGCAGATCAGCAAGCACAAATGCAGCAATTTGTTCAACAGGAAGCACAAAAGCTTAAAACATTCCTACCAGAGTTTTCAGACCCAGCAAAAGCCGACCAAGTGCGTAAGCAAATTCGGACTGCTGCAAAAGAGTTGGGATTCCAAGACAATGAAATCGACGGTGTTGTTGATTCACGTCATGCAATCACTCTTTTCTATGCAAGTGAATATCTTAAAATGAAAAAAGCTAAACCTGGAATTACTAAAAAGGTGTCACAAGCACCTAAGATGATTAAGTCCGGGACTAAAGTTAAAACACAAAATAGAGATATTCGTAAGCGACAAATGAACAAGCTAAAGCAAACCGGAAAAGTCCGTGACGCAGCAGCTATATTTGAAAACTTTATTGAATAAGGATATAAACAATGGCTACATATAAAACCGTTACAGCTATAGGTCAAAAAGAAGACCTAACAGATGTAATTTACAATATTTCACCTACTGATACACCATTCATGTCATCAGTTGGTCAGACCCAGGCATCTGCGATTCTTCACGAATGGCAAGTGGACAGCTTGGCAGCAGTTAATACAGGCAACGCAGCAGTCGAGGGTGATGACGCTACATCAGCAACACTTGCTCCAACTACTCGTGTCGGTAATCGTACACAAATCTCACAAAAAACCATCCAAATTTCTGGCACACTAGAAAAAGTAGATGCAGCGGGTAGACGCAGTGAGAAGGCATATCAACTATCTAAAGTGTCTGCTGAACTTAAACGAGACATGGAATCTATCTTATTATCTAACCAAGCAGCTGACGCTGGTGGTGCTTCAACAGCACGTAAACTTGGTGGATTACAAGCATGGTTAAATACAAACTATGAAGGCTCCGGCACTGCTGGAACAGGCAATGGAACAACTGCTCGTGTAGTTGGCACAGACGCTGCTTTCACAGAAACAATGCTTAAGTCTGCTGTTAAGAAAGCATATGAAGCTGGTGGCACACCATCAGTATTAATGGTTTCACCAACACAGAAACAAGTAGTATCAACTTTTGCTGGTATTGCTGAGCAAAGATTTATGGCTCCATCAAGCGGTCAATCTACTATCGTAGGTGCTGCTGATATTTACCTTAGCGACTTTGGTTCTTTATCTGTTGTTCCTAACAGATTTATTCCACAAGACGTTGGTGGTGATGGTGGCGACACAGCGTTTGTATTAGATCCTGAATATGCTTCAGTTGCATATTTAAGACCTTTCCAAACTAATGAGTTAGCTAAAACAGGTGACTCAGAAAAAACACAGCTTTTAGTTGAATACACTCTTGAAGTGAAAAACGAAGCTGCACATGCAATTATTGCTGATTTAGCATAATTACTTCTCCTATTGGATAGCCCGGTTCGTCCGGGCATCCATTATTAAATATGAATGTATTAAGACCACAATTTAAACATAGACTCCTGGATGTTCATGGGGGTGCTAAGATGCAAAAGAAAGTAAATCAGATGTTTCTTAGAATGAAAAGATCAGGGATACTATACTGGCATGAAAAAAATATTAGACTTCAACAAAAACGTCAAACGAATCAGTGAAACAGAAGATGATGGTAACGGTGGTGTTATAATCCAAACATCACAAGATGTTACTGAGATCATTGAACAGAATAAAAAAGAATACAACGCAAACACAGGCAGATGGGGTGATGATGTATTTGACAATAAAGTGGCATCAATTCCATTAAGCTGCATTGACGAATTAAACAAACAAGGGATCATGCGTGGATTTCATGTATTAGATCAAAAGAAATTCAGAGCGTGGTTAAACCATCCGGATAATCGTTTCTTTAGAACAAAACCAGGGAAAATATAATGGCTGGATCATTTGAAAATTATGCCAAGATTAAAGAATTGGTGGCTGAATATTTAGGTCGTGATGATCTAACAGACAAGATACCTATATTTATTCAGTTAGGTGAGCAGCGTTTAAGACGTGATTTAAGATTACGACAAATGCTTAAATACTCCACAGCAACTTTAACAGGTGGCGACGCTACCGTAGCAATTCCAAACGATTTTTTAGGAATTAAAACAATATATATAGACAGCAATCCGATTGCTACAATTGAATATCAAACATCAGCTGCTTTTTATGATAACGGATTAGTAAAACAGTCCGGGCAGCCACAGGCTTACACATTAATTGGTTCAGAATTTCAATTTGCACCAATTCCGGCTGGAAATTACACATTAAAAATGATTTACTATTTCAGACCTGAAATATTAAGTAATTCAAATGCATCAAATGTATTTTCTTTGCATGCACCTGACTTATTATTATATGCATCTCTTGCAGAAGCGGAGCCATATTTAATGAACGACGAAAGGTTACAAACCTGGTCGTCTTTATATACACGAGGACTTGAATCATTAGCTAAGTCCGATGATGAGAGCGAGTATCCATCAACACCATTAACAATTAAACTAAGATCGAGGTAACAATTATGGCAGAAATGAGTGATTACCTAGAGAATACTCTAGGAAACGCAGTATTAAGAGGATCATCTTTTACTTCACCGGTAACTATTTACGTTGGATTATTTACAACTGATCCTCAAGACGATAATTCCGGGACTGAAGTGTCAGGTGGAGCATATGCTAGAAAAGCAGTAACTTTTGGTGCACCTACAAATGGTGTATTTACATCTAATGCTGATGTTCAGTTTGACCAAGCCACTGCAACGTGGGGCACAATTTCACACCTGGCTTTATTTGATGCATTAACAGGTGGTAATCAGCTATTTCACACCCCACTTGATATTTCAAAGCTAGTCGAGACAGGTGATATTTTTACTGTGAGATCCGGGCAGTTAACTGTTCAATTTCAATAATAAGGAATAATCATGGCTTTAGTATTAAAAGACCGAGTGAGAGAAACTACCAATATCACTGGAACAGGAACTATGACTTTACAAGGTGCAGTTGATGGATTTAGAACATTTACTTCTGCCGTAGGTGTTGGAAATCAAACCTATTATTCTGTAGCTTCATTGACCCAATGGGAAGTTGGTGTAGGAACTGTTGGTGCTGGTAACACTTTAACCAGAGATACTGTTTTAGATTCTTCAAACAATGGTGCTAAAGTAGATTTCACTTCAGGTGATAAGGATATTTTTGTGACTTATCCAGCTAAAAAATCAGCAACAAGGGACAACTTGTTAGCATATTCAATCGTATTTGGGAGTTAAATAATGGCACGTAAACAAATTCACAAGTATACCTTTACACCGGCTACTAATACTATTGTATTAGATGGCATATATAACCGTGATCGTATATTACTAATTAATAACGCTACAGATAATGATGAGATGTTTGCTTTCAGTAGCGAATTTAACTCATTAGCATCTTATTCTTTTGATGGACCGAATGAAACGACTACGCTTGTTTTAAATAAAGACTGTTCAGCTATGGATGCAGCAGATGTTCTGCAGATATGGATAGACACTGATTACACTGAAATTCAACCATCTGAATCATACACAGATCCGGTTTCAAAACTCCGGGTATCGACTCCTGAAAACTTAATTGATACTGACTTTGAATATGGTCTGCAATCAACCAAATGGGAAACATTAGAATTAGTTAAAAACATTCCTACATTCTTTTCTCGTAACGGTGATGAAGATATTGAGATTGCTGATGTAACAACACAAGCTAACTCTAATATTATTGTGGTGAACACAGTTGACGTGCACAACTTAGTTCAAGGTAACCCAATTATTGTCCAGGGAACCAAAAACAATAATGCAAATGGTGCTTTCGTTGTAACTAAAATTTTAGATGACAGGACATTTCAATATACTGCAAAAAGAACTATTGTCCGTGCAGAATCAATTAAAGATACTTATACTCAAGTATTCC
>Ga0181599_1000789_pt1 | contig 32655 bp, 27 predicted proteins | sample 041ome_3_FD_148658 | JGI IMG/M metagenome (GOLD analysis project Ga0181599, IMG submission 148658) | Coastal salt marsh microbial communities from the Groves Creek Marsh, Skidaway Island, Georgia - 041405US metaG (spades assembly) | ecosystem: Environmental > Aquatic > Marine > Intertidal zone >...
CAGTTCAACACATCCACAACATCTCAAACACTTTTCTCTCTGCTATAAAATACAATTACATACATACCGGTATACAAAAGAATCATCACTCTCTCTATTTACGCATATTTATTATTCTCTCTTCTAACTTCTTCTTCTTCTTCTTATCTTCTTCTCTAAGAGTTCCAATCGGCCACCACACCCTCCGCTCTTCTCTTCTCGCCTTCGTTTAATCCTACTCCTCCTTTTCTGCTTTGTTGTTGTTGCGCTGTCTTCAACTTTGTCTTCATCTTTTGCGTTTTCACGCCTCGATTTTCGCTTTGTTTCTGTCTCAATTCAGCCGCTTTTAACATCTGCTCTCTCCGTTCTGCGATGACTTCCGGGGTGTCTTCTTCGACCGGTTTCGAACAACACGCGCCCATTTTCTTCTTTCGTCTTAAACTTCTTCTTCTGTGTTATTTTAAATACGTGTCAGTGCGACGTATGTCTGTCAGTAGTAGTGTGTGCGTGTGGATAATAAATGGAGTTATGAAGAGTGAATTTCCCCAAAACAAAGGAAAAAATGTTACTCGCGAGACGGTGCTTTTGTTCGTCGCATCATTACACCACCACCATGCAGCAGCGAAGCGTGTTTTCGTCGTGGTGGACTCGCACTTTGTCTCCTTCTCCTTTGTCTTCTTCTTCGTGTGATCAAAAGAGCAGGAGACGGGAGAGTTTATTTTTTACTTCCTCGTCCTCGTCTAACGAACTCGTTGTTTCCGAGGAGGAGGACAACAACACAAATGTTCGAGAGATTATCGCCCCTTCTGCTTCAGCTTTTGGTGCGAATGATGGTGTTGTCGTTATTAAACCGTCTCGATTGGACGCGTTCATCGCGGAAAATTTACGCGAGGAGAAGATAACCCGAGGCGCGGTGGCGAGATCCATCGCCAACGGGAACGTCTTCGTGAACGGAACAAAGACGATGAAGAAAACGTACAAAGTGCAAAGAGGAGACGTTATTCGATTGACGATTGAACGAGCGAAATCGTTAACGGCTGAACCGGAGGATATAAAATTGGACGTGATTTACGAAGACGAGGATGTTATTGTTATAAATAAACCGGCCGGGATGGTGGTGCATCCAGCGCCTGGGCATTCGAGCGGGACGCTCGTGAACGCGTTGTTATATCACTGCGGATGCCCCGCCTTAGTCGTCCAAGAAGGGAGGAAGATTCCGAAGAGTTTAGATTTTGCAGAAGTACAGAACGAAGAAGAAGAAGACGATGATGACGATGACGATGATGATGATGAAATTATGCCGTACTTAGGACCAGAGGAAGAGGATACGACTGTTCGTCCTGGAATCGTTCACCGACTGGATAAAGGGACATCTGGACTTCTCGTTTGCGCAAAGAACGGCGCGGCGCATCAACATCTCTGCGATCAGTTTGCCGCGAGATCAGTCCGAAGACTTTACGTCGCGTTAGTTTTAGGCCATCCGAATCCATCTGCAGGAGTTGTAGAAGAGCCAATCGGTCGTGATCCAAAAAATAGGCTTCGCATGAGCATCGCCTCGAGTCTCAGAACAGGACGTTTCGCAAGATCAAATTATAGAACACTAGAGACATTCCCTACTTCAGCGGATACTGCGACTAGCGCAAGTCTCGTAGAATGGAAGTTAGATACTGGAAGAACGCATCAAATACGCGTGCACTCTAAATTTGTCGGATGTGGTATCCTCGGAGACGAAACGTACGACGGGAACAAGGAACGCGTGAAGAAACAGCTGTTGAACAATCCAGGAATAAAGAAAGTAAACGCAGAGGCAGTAGGGAAACGAAGCGTGAGACCCATGCTTCACGCGAGAACCATAGGATTTACCCATCCTAGAACTGGCGAGAGTTTGGATTTTTCTAGAGAACCTCCGCAAGATTTCTTAGAAGTCTTGGACGCCTTGAAAAAATGTTGATATGGGCGCGAGTCGCGTATGCGGAGAGGACGAGATATGTTTCAATATAATGTTAAATTTTAGTAGTAGTTGCGGTGCTTTACAATTGATTAATACAAACACAATTTTGTTAATTTTCTTTCTGTATACAGCAAAGATAACGCTTTCTCGAACTCTGCTTCGAACGTTACCTTTCACCCTCTTTCTATTTTTCTCTTTCTCTTTGGTTCGTCTTTCGCGATGAAATGCAAAAAGCACATTCTCGCGTCTGATTCGCCCTAGAGTGCTAGACTATAAACATTACCCACCTCTAGTTTTAATCCACATAATCTATTTCTCTCTTGCTCTCTTTTCCGCTAAACACCCTCCAAATGTTTTTCGTACAATTGGCTTGTTTTCCTTATGACATAAAACAAGCAAAACCTTCTACATTATTTACAAATGTATTTTAATTTCTGTTTGAACAATTTCGTTCTTCGAGAAAGCGCATCGAACACTTTTTACTTGTTGTGCGCCTTCTCGAGAAGAAGTCTTAAAATTCGCTTCCCGAAGGGCGAATTCTTAATGAGCGGTAAGTGGGGTCGAATTCTCTCCACTAAATCCGCATGTAATGGTCCTTTCGTGACCATAAGTGTGCTTTGAACGACGTAGTTGCCGTACGGATCCATCAAAAGTCGATCCAACAAAGGGCTCGACATGATTTCGCGAACGACGACGTTTCTGTGCTCCTCCAATTGCTGATCCGCAAGTTTCAAGCACTTTTCAACGACGTTTGAAGAGAACTTCTGCATAGATAACTCGGCATAATTCCCAACTAATCGCATCATGACTTCAGCGTTTGCCCAAGACAATCCGAGGTCCAAAATGTATTGCACCACGTAATTCCCAAAAGGATCGCGCGATAAAGTCAACGCTTGGTCGGCAATTTCTTGAACGAGCGGTCGTTTTTGCTCCTCAGTCGCGTGGTCAATACATCGTTGCAACACGCAACAGCCGTGACGGTGAGTAGCAATTTCAACCGAATGCTTCTTCGCGGCCTCATAGATGAACTGATTATCCTCAGCCGACAACCTCTGCAAGCAGCGTTGGACCACGTGGTTTCCGTTCAAATCTTTGATCAAGGTGACAACGCCAGGACGCAAAGCTTTCGTGGTGAGCTCAATCTCCTCGTCCGAGCTTAAAGTTTCGATGAGCTTCTGTACTGCTCTCGTTCCATGTGCGTTCAAAGCGATGGAGACCAACTCAGGTAAGCCTGTATTTGCGTTCTCGTTGACTACCGAAACGGCGCGCACGACATCAGCTCTTTGTTTATCCGAACAACACTCTAAAAGTTTCTGCAACAGATAATTTCCGAACGGATCCATCATCAAGTCAACAGCTTCTTCGATAATTTCGTCGAAGCACGCGTCGATAGCGGCAGAACCGTCCTCGTCAAACTTACGCTGGAGGAAGCGGCAACCATATTGGTCTCTGGCCAAGATAGAAATTTGACCCACGCACTCTTCGATGGACCCAAATCTCGAATCCATCTCCGCGAGTTCTTCCGCCGTCGGTGATCCGTTTGCACCAGGCACGGCAGAGTTCAGAGTAGCGAGCTCTGCGTTGTTCGTTAATGGATTGCCGCGCGGACCACCGCCACCCCCATCGTTACCCCACGCCGAGTTTCTTCCGTTGTTTCGTCCACCTCTGGAACCTCTCCTATTCCCACCTCCATCGTTTCTTTGACCGTTTCGTCCAAGATTACCACCCATGTTTTGTTGCTGATGCATGAGCGGATTCATTCCGTTGACAATGTTCGTGAAACCCAAGTGTGGATTACCGTTGAGTTGAGAGGCAAGCATTCCAGCTGCAGCGGCATTCGCGCTGTTCGTCAAATCTCCGTACGCTCCGCCAATGCCGTTAATTCCCGCAGCAGCAGCTGCTGCTGCCGCAGCTGCGTTCACATTTCCACCGGGGAACGCCATGTTTTGCGGATTAACCATACCGGCCCCACTTTGCATGCGCACCAAGTGCTGGAGTTGTTGCTGCTGAGCATACAAGGCAGCCGCGTAAGCAGCTTGATACACTTCCGCCACGGTACCTCCGTTTGCTGCAACTTGATTCACTGCCGAGGTATCAAACCCAGGTAAATTACCAGCACCGCCGCCAAGCCCTTGTTGTTGGAGATGGTGTGCCCCGCCAGCATTTGTATTATATTGCATCTGCTGCATAGAGAATTGATTAATTTGCGCTTGCTGCGCGGCTTGCTGCTGCAATAGTGCTTGTTGTGCTTGCAACCCAGAAAGATCTCCCGCCATGCCGCCGCCCATCCCAGAAGCGACAGCCGCAACTCCGGCAGAATTCGTCGTTTGATCACCAAGCCGAGACGAGTGATGCGCTTGCAAAGAATTCAATCCATTTCTAGAACTATGCGGCGGTAGTGGAGCAGTTGATGGTCGCGCTAAACTATTCGCAACTCCAGCCAAATCGATGTTACCAAACGCTGAGGCTAAACCGTCCGAGCTCGTCGGATTCAACCCTCGATGCACGTCCGTGCCGAGAGCATCGTTATTAAAAGCCGCTCCGTAACTTTGAGCAGCGGTCTTTCCACTCGAACCGCTTGGTTCTAACAGACTATTTGCATTGCCGCCATTTGACGTCAACGAAGCGGCATCGTTTGTATTCGCGAAACTCCCGGCGTGCTGATTCAAGTAAAACGAATCGCCGAAACCGCCCGTCTTGTTTAAACCCGAGGATCCGACAGCCGATGTCGCACCACTTCCTGCATACGGCTGTTTTTGTTGTTATAAATAATAGTGTTCAATTAGTAAGTATAATGACTTTTTTGAGAGAGAAAGAGAGAGAGAGAGAAAAAAAGATGTGCGCAGTGAAGTAACATATGTTGACTTTTGACTTTGACACGAAGTTTGCAGCCCACTTTCAGGTCGACCTGAGACCACAACTTTCGCCCTCTTGGACACAAAACCGAAATTTTGTTGGTGGCGGCTCACGGAAAACGAGCGCGTATGGCCACCTCCGAAGATTAAAATCCGAATCAAAACCCGTTTTCGAAAGAAGAACAATCATGAGTACGATATTGTGTAACCAAACGTACCAAGTCTACCGCAGATGCACTCCGTGGCGGCACATCTCCGCGCGTTTCAGTTTTAAGAATCTCATCACTCAATAACTGCGAAAAAGAAGTCTCGTAGTCCCTGTTTATGTATTTATGTATTCACGAGAGTACAAGAGAGCGGAAATAAAACGTTTGTCAGTGTTTGTACTTTCAAATTCTGCGTTTTCAGACGATTTCGCGACTTCGCGACATCCCTAGCGCGTCTAAAAGACGGAATTTTTTCCGCTAAAACGAGAAGGGAGCAAAAAGAGCACCCCGCAAAAACGGGAAAGAATAATAATAATAAATCCGAACGTACCGCCAGGACGGGGAGGTTGACAGATTGTCGCCCTTCCCTGGAGGACTCTTAGAAAAAGACTCCATGAGATTAAGGTCGCGTTTCCGCGATTCCTTCGTCGCAACACGGGGTAAACCACCGTTTTTTTTATGGCGAGACCACTACTAAATGGTTTTTCTTCTTCTTCTTCTTCTTCTTCGCCCCTCGTTGCTCTTGTTTTTTCGGCTTTTTTCTCATCTCTCTCTTCTGCTCCTCAGCAAACGCACTTTTCTTCAAATTTCGCGCAGCACAATAATAATAAACCATCCTTCCCCCCCGCACACGCATCATCAGTCTCTTCGCCAAAGCGAGAGAAAGAGAGAAAGAAATAAACTCTCCATCAGAAAATGCGGAAGACGGCGAGTGCGAGCATGAGCAGAGGTTCCTCGGACTGGTTCTTACACCGACGCAAGAGCAACTCTCAATTCAACACTTCTCAGGAAGAATTGGACGCGACGACGGATGAGGAGGAGTTGCAGAAAGAGAGAGGTTCGGAAACGACATCGCCGGTTTTACCGGCGGATATTCAGACCATAGCGAGGTCTTTGCATCAACATCTGCCCAATAATGGTGCGAGTAGTAGCAGTGCTACTACCATTTATAATAATAATAATCATACAACGAGCAGTAATAACGAGAAGAAAAACGGTGAAGAAAAGAAATCGAACGCGAAGAGAAACTACTTTTGGAGGGAATACGTTTTAGCCGAGTTGGGCTTGGCGCCGTCAAACAGAGAAAACGACGAAAAAAGCAACGCAGAATTAGCAAACGCTCGGCAGAGAGTGTTTGATTTGCTCTGGCACTTGCCGAGAGAGTTGGAGCGCTTGTGTTTTTATGGTTGTTTGTTGTGCGGCGATGCGATTTTAGGCATCTTGACTTCGCTTCCCGTGCGAGTGTTCGTGTTAACATCCCGGGGTTTATTCGCGCTTATTTCGAGTTACTTTTTCAATCCTGCGAAGTACGCCGCGGCTGTTGGATTGAGGAAGAAAATGGACGCTTCTTCGCCAGATGTTGACGGCGATGGCGATCCGCCATCGCCAATGACGCGCCGACAGTCGTGGGCGAAACATCCTCTCGCGCGAGAGCAACTGTGCGATTTACTCTGGCTTTCCATGCTCGCCGCGGCTGTATTTTTAAGCTATTCGTTGGATGTTTCCGTTTTGTATCATTATGTTAGAGGCCAAGAAGTTATCAAACTTTATATGGCAGCATCCGTGTTAGAGTGCTTTGATAAATTATGTTGCTCATTCAATGGCAACGTGTTAGACGCGTTGACGCACTCGGTGGATAAAATTGTCGACACCGCGCAGCACAAGTTTTCGAGAAGAAGGGACGTTTTCGTCTGCGGTTTACAACTTTTTGTGGACGTGATCTTGTCGACGTTTGCCACGGCTTCGCATACGTTTGTGTTATTGCTCCACGCGGTAACTTTATCCGTGGCAATGAATTCACACACCAACGCGATGTTGTTGGTTTTAATTTCTAATAACTTTTCGGAAATGAAAGGCCACGTTTTCAAAAAGCAAGACGAGGCGAAGTTGTTCGGAGTGACGAGATTGGATATCATTGAACGCGTACATTTGACCGTGTGCTTGCTCTTTGTCGCCGCGCAAAGAATAATCGCTGCCGGGTCCATTTCCGGTGGTTTGACTAAAAAGTTTGCCACCGACTGCCTCTTGGTCTTGGGAAGCGAAGTCTTCGTGGATATCGTCAAGCATTCGTTCATGGCAAAATTCAACAGCTTACGACCGGCGACATATAGACGGTATTTTAGACAGTTCTGTCGAGAACATGTAAAGTTGGCGCAGTCGTACAAAATACACCGAGTAGTTGGTTTTGTCCCTCTCGCTCCGGCGGCTCTGTTGTTGCGAGTCGTTCCGCCGTTGTATGAAACCTTACGCGTTGGAGATTCATATCAATCGCGCGACTCCAAAGAAGAGACAACATACACGACAACAGAGTCTTTAGCAGTCAGTGTGTTAGGATTTCTTATATTAGTCGTCGTAAAACTGTTATTCGGCGTGTTATTGCATCACTGGGGCGTGAGAATGTTGGCGACTGAGATTGCAGAGAAGCAACGCAAACTCCAGCAGGAAGGAAAGAATAAAGATGCGGGTGAGGGTGAAGATGAAGCGCCAATACTAGACCATGGAAAAGTTGTGAGCGTCAGAAAAATGATGGCCGATAACGACACTTTATTAACGCCAAATTTCAAGGTTGCAATGTGAGGACATAAATAGAGATAATAGATACGTAGGAGCGTTGTAATGCTGAAAATTTTATAAAATAGGATGTATTTTTCTTCCTTCTCTTCCTCATCATTACAACGTGCGCTTCTATTCACTATTGTTAACGGCCTCCTTTTCAGGAGGTGATTCTTCTACGGAGATTGTTTGAGACCATTCTTGAGGGGATGCCCCGAGCTCCTCTGCCAAGCTGCGCCATACGCTCAAAGTTCTTTCTGCTTGGGCGACTTGCACTCGCGCTAATCCCAAAAGCATTTGTTCAAACTCTTCGACGCGCTCTTTCTCTGATCTCGCGAACTCATTCGCTTGTCTAGCGCGGATGCAATCGTATTCTCTTTTCGCATTTTCCGCTAATCTGTTTGTTTCTTCGAGTTCTCGCTTCAACTGTTCTATTTTCACATGTTTTGTGATATCAGGAGCGAGTTTGTTAATTCTATTCGTTAGTCTTTCTTGATCTGAGAGCAAAGTCTGCAGCGATAACAACGTGTCCGCTCTGAGCTGCGTGGCTCTGCGTACCGACGGCATCAAGTTCAAATGCGCGTGCAACGGATCCATCGCTTTAGCTAATTGCACAGTAGCAGCGCGTGCAATACGAGAGGCACGAACAGAGGCATTGCCGACTTTGCGGAAAAACTGGGCGGCAGTCGCTAGTCGAGTGCCAGGCTCGGAATATCGACCGGAGATTCCCGAAGCCTCTTCTTCAACACGGGCGAACTTCATGCACTCTAATCCAAAGGCACCCAACGAATCGGCGAATTTTTCTTCTCGTTGCAATATTTTCTCTGTTTTCAAGCTCAGACCGCACAATTCGGTCTCCAACTTAGTCGATTTCTCCTTGTCCACCAAAAATTTTGCATCTTCTTCGACGATTTTCGGCTTTGCGGCTTCGATCCCAAATGCCCCTCCGACCGCAGCAACTGCCGAAGACGTTGCCATTGATTGACGGAGCTCTCGAAAGAATTTACCAACCGAGGATCGGTTTGGCGTTGCTGGAGAAGTCGCGGATGGAGACGTCATCATCGACGAAGCCGATACATTTTGCTGCGTAAAAATTGCACTCCCTCCGTTGGCGGCGCCTCCTGGAGAAGCAGGATTCACCCCTCCGATCGGAGAAGAAGCCATCATGTGACTATCCGGCGCAAATTGCATGCTTGGAGTTGATGGTTGAAGTGTTTCTTGGTGGTGGTGCTGCTGCTGCTGCTGCTGCTGTTCTTGGTGCTGGTAACCCGCCGGAGAAGACATCATCGTTGAAGATGCCGCGGCGGGAACTGCCAGTGCGTGCCATTCTCGCGACTGCTGTAAATCTTGCTGCGTCAAAAACACTTTTAATGCCATAGATGTGCGAAGCGATGGGTGTTTGATCAACTTTTCGAGATAGTTTTGCAACGTGAGTTTCCGCGCTTGCACGAACGCTTCGTCGCCGAGTCTTTTTATCGATTTCTCCGGTCTCGGAGGAATGAAATATCCTCGATGCGATTCTAACAGTCTATCGTGTAACTGCACAAAATCCGAAAAACGGCGCCAAACGATCGCTTCTTTTTGCATAAACTTATCTGAATTCGTTTTGAAATTAATTTTATACCGCGTTACTTTCTTCGAAAGCCCAGGGCCACCTTGTTGATTAAATTCTGGTTCCGTTTTTGCCTCGGTGATGTACGCGACGAGCTCAGTTTTCTTTTCGTCGCCGAGATTGACTAAAGTTTCGTCTTTGGCTGGATCGTAAGGAGGATAAAATTGGAACGACGGCGAGAGAGCACCGCTCAGTTCGTGTCTGTTAAACGTCTGCTGAGGTAATGTTGGCGGTGGCGGCGCTGTTTGATAATACTGTGGTTGTTGTTGTTGTTGTTGTTGTTGTTGTTGTTGTTGTTGTTGCATTGAAGATGCTTCAAATGTCTGCTCGGCCCTCATCACCGCTGGAGCTGATGAATTCATCATCATGGAATTTCCTGGCTGAATAGGATTTGCGTACATTACCGAGTCCTGGTATGAAGGGGGTGGTGGATCACTCGTGGTTGACGCTGGAGGTGCTACTGGTTTATTGAACGGTGAATCAAACTGCTCCGCGACTCCGTGCTGTTGTTGACTATGAGTGGCATCATCGTCGTCCCCTAATTGGATTTCTACAATTTCGTCTTCCACTTGCTTTCTGTCGTTGTTCATGTTTCCTTGCCTGAATTCTGATCTTTCTCGTGCCGGTTCGTTACTGTTGTTGTTATAAGTAGTCGTATCTTCTTCCTCCTCTTTCTTCTTTTGCGCCGAGGACGAGGCTGCCAACTCTTGCTCTCGCAACAGCGCCGTTTTACTTCCCGGAATAACCGTCTCAAACGCCGCCAACGGCGACGCCATTTCATCATTTCCGCTACCTCCGTGAAATGAATACGACGTTTGTTCGTGATAACTGGCCATTTGCGACATTGGGCCGTCATTTTTTGACGAAAGAAACGAAGACATCACGTTGGTCGTTGCCGAGTCATCGTCCTCGTCGCCAAAGAAATTCTTCTTTTTCACTCCTTCTCCTCCTCCTCCTTCTCCTCCTGTTGCAGATGTCCTCTTACTCATCGTCGCTTTTTCTATCTGAACGTCGTTTTCGTCGTCCTCGTCGCCCCACAAGGAGGTCTTCTTCGTCGACGACGATGGAATTTTATTCGGTTGTTCAGTTATGGAAGAAGTCACCTCCTCCGTCTTCGTCGTCGTCGTCGTCTTTTCGCCAATTATTCTCTTCCCTTCTTCAACTCCTTCTTCTTCTGTGTTCTTGTTCACGATTTTTGGGGCGAGATCGTCCTCGTCGCCGCCGAACGGATTCTCGTCCATCGTCGTGTTCTTCTTTTTACGTACTGAGAGTGATGATGCCGCGTGTTATTAAGAACGGAATGAAATGAATGCCTTCCTTTTGTAACGTATTATTCTTCTGTCAACTTCCAAAAAGCTTCGAAGAGAGTTTTTGACGAACACTGGACGAAGAGACCGAAAAAGAAATTTTCTTGTTTTTTGTGCGCGACCTAAATTTCAACCATTTTCTTCTTCTCTCTCCCTCAATAATAAAAGCAAGAAGAGCCTGGACCGACCTTTGGTTTGGCATGACAAAAATTTAATACTTGTACGTGTGTGGTCTCACTCATCTTCCTTCATAAAAACTTAAGTGACTGGCCGATTCTTCTTCTTCTTGTTGACTTCTTCCTCTCTGTCTGTCTGTCTGTCTGTCTGTTGTGCGCAGATATACGACTCAAACGAGAGCGACAGAAAAAGACTGAATCGTCGTCTATCGTTTACGTCGTCATGCCGCAACTGTTGACGCCTCGTCACCGGTTGCGACGGAAATCCTCTTTTTTGAAGAGACAGAGACGCAGGCAGTTTTTTCTCCTGATGCTCGTGGCTATTGGAATTTGGAATTTCCTTCCTGGTTTTTTACACGTGTTCACGGGAATGTATAAAGCGCACGGACGAAGATATTTCGGGGGGTACATAAAAAGGCCAACACCGTGTAAAGCTGAACAGTTAGCGCCGGAGTATTTACTCGATAAACCAAAGATATTACCAAACTTGGACGATCCCGATTTATCTAATTTGCCAGGCCAACGAGTGCACCATCCAAAAGTTGGTATTATTGTTATTTGCGACGGGAACGTGCACTCGATTTGCGCGAGTTCTGTCGCGAATAAGCAAGCGTACGCGGATAGACACGGATACGACATGATATATGACGAAAAAATAGTAGACTCGAGTCGTCCGGCGTCTTGGAGTAAGTTATTAGCCATGCGAAAGTATCTACCAAAGTATGACTTTTTGTTATACTTGGACGTGGATACGGTTATAGTAAACTTTGACGTGCAATTAGAAGACATCGTCGATTACGAGTACGATCAAATATTAGCGGCAGATAGAAACGGTTTGAATTGTGGAGTGTGGATGATCAGAAATACCGAGTGGAGCTTGTGGTTCTTGGACGAAATGTGGTCCCAATCGCAACTCGTCGGCGCCGCGCCGTGGCAAATGCTATTTCACTTCGAGCAAAGGGCGTTTCATTATTTGTACCAGACGAACATATGGAGGCAAAAAGTTGGAGGCGAACAGTTCGAGAAAGCGAACACGGTGAGGGCGAGGACTAAAGTTGTCAACGCGTGCGTGTTTAATTCTCAACTGGCGTTTTACGAGGATGGAGATTTCTTAATTCACTTGGCAGGTTTGAAAGGCGTGTACAAGTGCTTGACGTTTCGGAGGTACTATAAAAACGCGTTGAATAGTTTAGAAAAATACGGGAGCTTATCAGTCGAAGCGGATGAACTACCGCCGAGTTTACGCGAGTGCTTCTTCGGAAACACCTGATGTGTATATTTATTCACATGTAGCAGAGAGATTATTAGCAAGAGTTTATCATTTGATAACACATAGAACGCAGCACGCGCGCGAAGAAAAGGAAAACAAAACGCAAAACCAATTCTTTCTTTCTTCATTTTTTTTCTTCTTCAAACACATCAGGACACAACTTCTTCTCTCTCTCTCTCTCTCTCTTGTTATAACATAAAAGCAATAATTTAGAGATGGCGGACACGGTCACCCAACTTCAAGATCAAGTCAATCACATGGCCATGCTCATGTTCAACTCCATAGGAACGTTGCAAAGAGACGCACTTCCGGCTGAAAGACTCAACCCGACGAACGCCTTGAGCGATTCTATTCCTCCTCAAATTGAGATTCCAAATCAAAACATAAAAAAAGGCGTCACGAAGGAACAGATTGAAGAGATGACGAAACAACTCGTCGAGAGCTCGAAAGTTATCGACATGTTAGCGGAGCAGCTTCCAGACGCGGAAGGCACCCCGGCAGAACAACTGAAACGAATAGAAGAGTTACAAGAGGAGCACGAGAAAATTTCCAAAGAGTTAAACAAAGAGTTGGAAAAAGCGAAAGAGAAACTGGACAAAGTGAACGCAGAGTTTGAACAGTTGGCAGACGCAGAGTTAAAGTTAGGAACAGACGGAGTAGGTGAAGGTGGAGGAAGTGGAGCGAAGAAGAAGAAGAAGAGCATAAAGTAGCAGATAGTAATAGAGAAAGAGAGAGAGAGTGTGTGTGTGTGTGTGTGTGTCTGCGCGCGCCTCGCGTGAGAGACTGCGCCCCAGCGTCGTGCTTCTCAACTCTTTCTATATAATGTAGCTAATAGTGTAGAATTACAGAAACTAAAGTGTTATTTTAACAATGAATTGACGGCTTTCTCGATATCTTTCTCGCTCATATCGTTTAAAGCCACGCTCTTTTCCTCTCCGAAATCTGTTTTGATGTTTTGAGAAAAGAACGGATTTCAGTCAGTCAGGTCTCTTTTCGATCTCTCTCTCTCTCTTCTTTTTCTTTTTACTCGAACGAACGAACGAACGAACAAACAAACAAACAGATACAAATTATAACACAAAATATCTCTTCTTCTTACCGTATCTCGCGAACAGTTTCGGTTCCACCCCGTGCGCTTCTCTGATCAACACCGGCGTGGTCGGACTCGCCGCTTTTAACTTTTCGTACGATTTTAGGAGGAAATTTCTCGCCCCTTCCGAGTGTTTGGACGTTTGGCATAAGTGGAACCGCAACTCGTGCACCGCTTTGAGACCTGCGAACGCTTTCGACATTATTATTATTAATATACTCTGTATTTCAATTATTATTTAATTATTGTTGTTGTTGTCTTCTCGTTGCAAGTGTGTGTTATTTGTCGTCCAATGATGTGTTTTGTGTGATGGGTTGCCACGCTCGAAACTGATGAATGAAGACTCTAAAGCTGCATGCTTTCGAATCGAAAAAATTTCCGTCAGAATGGATTTCTCGATCGAAAAAATAATTCTCATCGAATCACGCGCGTTACATTTTTCCCCCCATCCTTCCCCGTCGTCGTCGTAATATTAAGAACATAATATTATATTTAAAAGATGTCTTCCAACTTTCGATTGCTGAATTTAGTCAAACCGTTTCTTCCGTTCCTCCCAGAGGTGAAACAGGCGGACAGAAAGATTCCATTCAGAGAGAAGGTCTTGTACACAACGGTCGCGTTGTTCGTGTTTTTAGTGTGTTCGCAATTACCTTTGTATGGTATTTCAAACACGAGCGGGGCGGATCCTTTGTATTGGGCGCGGGTTATCATGGCTTCAAACAGAGGAACAACCATGGAGTTGGGGATATCGCCGATTATTACCTCCGGTCTCGTCATGCAGCTGTTGACGGGGAGTAAAATTATCGATGTCGATCACTCCTTGAAAGAGGACAGAGCTTTGTTGGACGGCGCGCAAAAACTCCTCGGGATTTTGATCACCATCGGTGAAGCCGTGGCGTACGTAGCCTCGGGTATTTACGGCGATGTTCGTGATATGGGCATGGGTAACGCGTTTTTGATCGTTTTGCAGTTGTTCATGGCTGGTTTGATTGTCATTTGCTTGGACGACTTGTTACAAAAAGGCTACGGTCTGGGTTCAGGTATTTCGTTGTTTATCGCGACGAACCAGTGCGAATCGATCATCTGGAAAGCGTTCTCGCCGACGACTATTAACAGTGGCAGAGGAACCGAATTTGAAGGCGCAGTCATTGCCTTGTTTCACTTGTTGCTCACGAGAACGGACAAAGTGAGAGCGTTGAAAGAAGCGTTTTACCGTCAAAACTTACCAAACATCACGAACTTGATGTCCACGGTTTTGATTTTTCTCGGCGTGATTTATTTCCAAGGCTTTCGCGTGGATTTACCGGTTCGATCGAAGCGTAACCGTGGGATGGTCTCGAACTACCCGATCAAATTGTTCTACACGTCGAACATGCCAATCATCCTCCAATCCGCTTTGGTGTCCAACATGTACTTCATCTCGCAGTTGTTGTACAAAAGATACGGAGGCAACTTCCTGGTCCAATTATTGGGGAGATGGCAAGAATCCTCCGAAGGTTCTGGTCAGTTAATGCCAGTCGGTGGATTGGTGTATTACATTTCGCCGCCGACGTCTTTGGCGGATATTGCGGCGAACCCGTTACACGCGGTGTTTTATCTCACCTTCATGCTCTCCGCGTGCGCGTTGTTTTCCAAGACGTGGATCGAAGTTTCTGGGTCTTCCGCTCGTGACGTTGCGAAGCAGTTGAAGCAACAGCAAATGTTTATGACGGGTCACCGTGAGTCGAGTTTACAAAGAGAGTTGAACAGATACATCCCGACGGCGGCGGCGTTCGGGGGCATGTGCATCGGAATGTTGACGATTATTGCAGATTTTATGGGCGCAATTGGAAGTGGTACGGGTATTTTGTTGGCGGTGACCATCATCTACCAATACTTTGAAACGTTTGAGAAGGAAAGAGCGGCGGAAATGGGCGGGTTCGCGTTTTAAATGAAGAAAAAAAGAGTGCTACGAATAAAAAACACGAATCAATAAAATACTTAGTCGCGACCACCAACGCAACAAAACTACTTTTGTTTTCTTTTAATATGAAAGTAAAAAGCGAAACTTACAAATAATTTGGCTACACATTGTACGTCCGCACTCCTCTATTATCACTCTCTTCCCCAATACAAATCTACCTAACTTACATCGTCTTGGCCTTCTTCGTGCCGCGCACCTTCTTGAGTCTGTTCTTCTTTTCCTTGATTTGCTTTCTCGATTTTTGCGAAGCTTCCTTCAAACCCGCTCTGACTAATCTGTGTTTCGGTTCAAACTTCTTCATCGCGTCGAGATCGTCGTAAATCAAGCCGAATCCAGTAGATTTACCGCCACCAAACGCCGTTCTGAAGCCAAACAACGAGACTTGCGTCGCGTCGGCGATGTCGTACATCTTGGCTAACTTTTCTCTGAGTTCAGACTGTAGTGTTGAAGAAAGAGAGGTGAGTTTCGGATCGTCTTCGATACGCGCCGTTTTGCCAATCGAGCGCGTTCAATGCACGTCTACGGTGACGTTGATTGCAAAGAAACGAAAGAGGCTAATAAGAGAGAGAAAGAGAAAGAGGGAGCGTTGAGATGAAACACATGTATCATTTTCACGCAACCCAGAAACTCTGCTCTTGTGACTAGGTCTCCCGAGCTGGGAAAAAAATCTACGAAATTGAGTGCGTACCTTCGGGACATTCGCGCGTCCTGGGTGAAGAACATCGAGAATCTGTTGTGAAAAAGAATAGAGTCGTCAGTAAGAGCGTTTGATTTGGAGTGAACACTTCGCGAGTGCACCTATTCCCGCGCAATTCGCAACCAAACAAAAAAAGGGCGAAAATTTCTCTCCTTTCTTCCTTTACGCGTAAGCGGCGGGTCTGTGAAAGTTGAAATGCTTCCGCGAAAAGCGGGAAAATCTAAACGATGCGAACACTTACGAATTGTCTGCGCTTCAACAAGCGGTTGGACATGAATTTCCTCGTTCGTAAGGTGCAAGAAGTTGACATCTTGAATCCTTATGCGTATCTATTGTTGTGAGGATTTTCTTACGCGATGATGTCTTGTTGAAGTGTGTGAAAGAGAGATTTTGAGTTTTGGGAGAAAGCTGCGTTTTTCGCCCCACGACCTAAATTTCGAAGGAAGACTTTTGTCAAAAATTTGTTCTCCATCGTCGTTTTCTCCACTTTCGCCCGTTCCTTCTTTCCACTTTGGCGACGAAATGACGAGCGATAATACAAACTCCTTTTCCTACGATGGAGGAGAAGGAGGGAAAAAAAAGAAAGGAGACAACCAAGGCGAAGAAGAAATCGTCGCGCTCGTCAGAGAGTCCGCGGAGAAGTGCAAAAAGTGCGAACGGAATATCCTCTCAAACATCGACGCGTTCAACTCGAAATTTTTGACGACACCGAAGACAAAAACAACAACGGTCTCGTCCGAGGAAGAAGAAGAAGAAGGAGAAGAGGGAGAAGCTGCTTTGCAACGCGCTCGGAAATACGTGCAGGCTTTGAAAGGAATGGTTCAAGATTTAGAATCTGTGGCGGAAGACGTGCTGATGAACGTGGAAACGAATTTTAGCAGCAGCAGGAGGAGGAGTACGACGACGACAGACGGTTTCGATGAAAACAACGACTGCGAGGAGAAGATCAGAAACATCGTGCGAGAGCGAAAGTTTGCCATGAAAAGAGTCCAAAGCTTATTTCGCGAAGCGCAAGCGAAGAAACAACGGAGAGACGTGGAAGAGGAAACGAAAAAGCGGGACGAGTTGTTGCTTCGTAAACAAAAGCGCCGACAATTACGGGCGGGAGAACTTCCCGATAGCGAAGAAACGTCCGTCCAAGCGGCGAAGGACTCCACGGACGCGTTACGCAGAGCGAGACAAATGATGCACCAAGAACTCGAGAAAGGGGAAACAACGCTCATGCAAATGACCGAGAGTAGTAACACGATGAAAAAAACAGACTTGGAATACGATACGCACTCGGGTACGTTGAAAGATGGATCGCAACTCATTCAGACGTTGGAAAAGCAGGCGAAGAAGGAACGAATCGTTTTATGGCTCGGCTTTTTCTGTTTCGTGACGGCGTGTTTGCACGTGGTTCTAAAGCGAACGCCAGTTCTAGCGCGATTCCACCCGCGACTGTATTTCTCGAAGACCAAGAATAACGATACTAATCATCATCACAAAAAGATTGATATCGATGAGAAAAAAAGTCATCATCAAAGCGAGAGCGAGAGCGGAAAAAATCCGCCGCCGCCGAGACGCGAAGAGTACGCGTATAAACCGACAATGAACGACGACGAGTATAACCAAAACGCCGAGCTTTAGTGATGAACTTCATTCGTATAGTATAGTATAGTATAGTATAGTAGGAACTTAGTTCATAGAAAATAGTTTTATACAATAACAAAAGCTTGATTAACACATAGTACCTCTAATCCCCCAACTTTCTTCTTCTCTCTTAAATTTCTCTCTCTACTTCTGTTTCGGCGCCGCAGGTCTCGTCCTTCGTCTCGGCGAGTTTGCGTCTATTATTTTCTTCTTCCTTTCAGCCTCTTGCGTCGCGTCGAGCTTCTCGTTACTCGCGAACGGATGGTTCGCGGGAATTTCCACCGTCTCCAACTCCTTCGCTAAGTTTGCGTCGCCGGCTCTCGAGGCTCTTCGTCGTTCCCTCGCCGCCATGATTTGCTGCTCTGTAAGTTCCGGCATGTCCACCGTCCTGACCGTTTTCATCATTCCTTTAAAAAACTTCTCCTCGTCCACCTCTCGATTTTCGTCCAACATCCCTCTCTCTTCCAATCGTCCCATCGAACCTCTTCTATTTCTCCCGCCAAAGCGCACCTTGACGATCGCCAACGACGCGAGAACAATACCAATCGTTCGCTCGTTCCCACTCACCATCGCTTCCACTTTCGCCGGCAGTTTCGGTTTCGGAACTTCCACGCCAACGATTGGAATTTTAATCTTCTCCCCCACCTTCAGAGAAGATGATAAGTCCTCTTTCGCTTTGCCTCTTCTTCCCGCTTCGGTGACGAAGAATTTCGATGATCGTCCTTGGTTTTGGTGTCGTTGTTTTTTATTACTTTTCGTTGAAATCCTTCTCCTCAAAAGAGTGTTGTTGTTGTTGTTATTAATATTATTATTATTATTATTATTGCTGCTGATGCTGTTGCTGCTGCTGACGTTTCGTCCACCTCGAGGAGGAGTTGAAGAAACGATGAACGACCCGGAGAGGAGGAGGTGAGACGACGATATCATTCGTAGTATTCGTAGTATTCTTTCTTTTTTTCTTGGTGTTGTTGGTTGTTTGAAAGTGGGGCGTGCACGAAGCTTTTTCGCAAAAAAGGTGCACAAAAAAACTTCTTTCATCAGTCTTTTCCTCACAACACAAAAGTCTTCTCATCACGTCGTCGTGAGGAGAGAAAAGAGAAGAGAGACTCTCTCTCTCTCTCTCTCTCTGAGTGCGTGTGTGTGTTGCTCTCTCGCCTTACCGGATTCCTGAGAAGACAACAGAGAGCTTTAACAGTGTCGTTTCGTTTGAAAGCGAAGAGAGCTCTTTTTTTTTCGCTCATCAGAAGAAAACCGATCCCATCTTCTTTGGGAGAGAAAGAGAGAAAAAAAAGATTTTCGACTCGGTAAACATGTCCTCCTACCGTCGTCCAGACAATCCGGAGAGGACTTTGTGGACCGAATTCGACGAGAAGGAGGATTGTGGCGTCACGTTTTCCAAGTTTGGTATCGAAACGTGCGAGGAGATGATCACGAGGGAGGAAGATTGCGACCGATCAGCGGCCGAGAAAAGTCGTCGCTGTCGGACGGAAAGAAGAGTTGGCGCCAAAAAGTCATCGAAAGAAGAAGAAAAAGGAAAAGACACGCTTCCACCCTTTGAAACAACACCAAAAACAATCAATACGAATAATATCTCCCCGGAAAGGATCGCAGAGAAGGAAGAAGAAGAAGTGAAAGAAGGAAAAGAAAAAGCGACGAGAAGAGCATCGGTGTTGTGCAAGCACGAGCGAGGGAAGAAGAGTCCATCGTCGGTGTTTATATCCACGTCCTCGTCGTTGTCCTCGTCGTTCGAGGATGGAAAAGAAGAGGGAGAGGAAGAGGAGGAAAAAAACAACCAACAACAGGAAGGAAGAGTCGCTGACTCGACAAATATTTTTTCCGAAGAGGCAGAGAAGAAAATATCTGCAGCCTCCTCTTCCTCCTCTTCCTCCTCTCCATTTTCAGCAACGGGAGGCCAAAAAATTAATAGGAACAAAAATAGGACTTTTCGCGAGGAAGAAGAAGAAGAAAATGAGCACACGACGAAAGAAGATAAACAGTCTGGATTCGACGTCGAGAAGGAAAAAGAGCGCGAGTTGCGACGGCAGAATGTCCTCGAACGCGTGCAACGAGTGGCTGAAATCTTAGCGCTCACTCCGACAACAACACCAAAAAAAGAAGGAAGTACAGAACGAGAAGGAAGAGAAGAAGCAAACGAGGATACTTTTGCGGTAAATAAGAAACAAGAACGCGTGGCGTTATCTTTGATCGATGAGGAAGATGGTGAAACCGAGTTATACTCGAAAGTAGCCGCGTTACGTCTCCAACTTCGCCGGTATAAAGAACTCGCCAGCACGGCGCAAAAACGAAACGAGGGATGGGAAACTGAACGCTTTGAACTTACGAAGGAAACGAATGAATTAAAGATTGAACGATTCAAATTGAAGAGCTGTTTGGATGTGCTCAGCGCTCAGCAGCAAGTGCAAGAGTACGTTGAATCTTCGTCCTCGAACAGAGACGAGGAGGAAGAGGAGGAGCAAGCAGAAGAGAATAGTAGAGCGAGCGAAAAGAAGAGGAGAGCGAAAGTAGTATCTGAGGTGCTCGAGAAAGCGACGTTAGAGATGGAGAATGCAGCAAAAGCGAATGTTGCCGCAGATAATCGATCTGTGCAGGCAATGCGAGAAGCGCAACGGCTCGAAGATGAACTCGTAGCGCACAAAGAAGCATCTCGAGAAGAAAATGAAGCGCTCATGATTGAAGCCAGTCGGTCGCGAATCCGAGCGAGAGAGTTTAAGCGCGAACTCGAAGAGTCCAAGGAAAACTTCACATTAGTCGAAAAGGAAATGAGAGCGGCGCTTGCGAAAACGATAGAAGAACACGAAAAGGTAATGGACGAAAAGGATAAGAGAACGCACACTCTGCGCCTGAGGCTTGAGGAAATAGAGAAACGCAACACGTTTTTGGAAAGTAAAAACGAGGAACTCGAAACTGCGTTGGAAAGCGACGCTGGTGCATATTACGGTGCGCAACTTAGAAAAGTGCGGGAGGCGCACGAAGAGATGCTATCGAGAGAACAAGTAAAGTTGGAGAGAGTACAAGAAGAGCTCCGCATCGAAAAGGAAAAAGCGGCCAAAAATAAAAGCGAGTTTGAGAACGTCAAACGTGCGCTCAAGTCTCGAACATCTGAGAATGAAAAAGACAATATCGCGGCGTGGTCGAATGCCCTCGGATTGAACGATATGGATGATAATAATAACATGATTTCATCGCTATCATCTCCATCTTCTCCGTCTTCTCCAGTATCTTCGGCTACATCTTCTGATTCAGCGGCGGCGGCATCTGCGACCAAGAGACTCCAAATGAAGCAACAACGCATCGAGATGCAAGACTCACTTTTGCGCATGGCTAAGGATGAAATCGAAGAATTGAGGGATATCAATAGGCGACTTCTCGAACGTCAAACGAGTCGATGTAATAGCTCGGCGTCTCTGTATCGTTCGGACTCTGCGCAGGGGATTCCGACTGTTCCGTCGTCTCGCGCCTCGAGTCGTCCCTTGTCTCGAACGAGCAGCAGAAATAATAATAATTTCAATGCTTTCGATGATCACCAAATCCCAGAAGACGACGAGTTGTCTTTAGAAGCGCGCGAGTTCTTGAATTCTCCGTATTATTGCGGAGTATCGCCACATAGGAAGAACAGAGCCTCGGGTGAGAAACTTCGCAAGACTGATTCCTCGGTTTCGCTCAGTTTGCGTGAGACGGCAAACGACGACGTGAACCTCGCACCTCTTGGTTCATGGGCAAGCTTTGAAGCTGCAGCGGCATCTCCAAAAAGCGACGATTACACGGACGACGGAGACATCTTATCTCTGACGAATACCACGAATGCAACTTCTGAAGAAGAAGAAGAAGAAGAAAGAGAAGAAAGAGACGCGGAGCTTTTACACAACTCTAGGAAACTCCAAGCGTTTTTTGAAAAGAGAGCCGCTGCGCTGTCTCGCAGCTCGAGCGCTTCTTCTCGCTTGACCGAGCATCGAGGTTATAGCGCGAGCAAAGCTTTGGAAATGAGCATCAAAGAAGGTGAAGCGGTAATGCGCTCCGTGAATGTGCGCGCGTCAAAGCACTTTTCGAGACCAACTGGGAGCAAAGGAGCCTCTGATCGATATTACGACGAGAATGGCGAGTGAATTACGCTGTTCTGTTAGCTACATACATACATAGAAATCTGTTGTACATTATATATTCTTTTATACATCTAATAATCTACACGCGTCGGATGTCCGTTTTTCAGCAATAGACTAGTTGGGGACCAACGTCGGGTGTCGCAAACTCGCGGTTCTCTTTTCGAACTATTCCAAATATCCTCGAGGTTTACAGTTGGCGAAAATGACATTGATGGATACGATACTTTCTTTATCGTTGGTGGAGAAATACTTGCGTTCTCTTTCGATGATCTTTTGTCGTCGCCGTCGTCGTCATAATCTGCCTCTTCTTCCTCGCTCTCGTCTTCGTATTTCTTTATTTCCGAAGAGCTCGTTGTTTGCTTTCTCTTTATCTCATCCTCTTTATCAGCGGGTGGAAGATGCGGGAGAGGTTTTGCTCTAGTAACTGGCTTTGAAGTAACACCATCCGCTGCCACTACCCTGCTTGGTTTCAAATTTCCGTCCAGGATTCGTGGAACTCCGTTCTCTTTGCTCGGTGCGAAGAGTCGATGAGAACCGAGGAAGCGCAAACCGCAAAGCGGGCCTAAATCTTCAGTTGCAGCCTGCGTAACCCATTTTTCTTCCTTTTGTTGTTTCTCTTCGCTATTATCGCTACTAGTATCTCTTTTCAGACACATAACTTGTAGTATGGACTTTTCGACGACATCGCTTTCACTGTTCACGCCATTTGAAGAAAAGGCGACAGACCTCCCGTCTTCGCTCACCGAACAAGACTCAACGTCGACGGAGTTGTTGAAATTTCCTCGCAACCGCTTTGCCACCGCGTTTTGTAAAAGCTCGACGCTCCAATCTGCGTTCTTAATATCTCCTCCAGATTTGAATAGTGTACTTTTCCACACGCGAAACGTTCCCTCGTTGCTCGATCCAACAAAAATTCTCGCAAACGACAGAGACGGAGACGAAGAAGATTTGTAATACTTCAAGGAAACGCACGAAATCGGCGAAACTCCGTTATCTAGTCTACACAACATTTTCAGGCGAATATTGTCCGAATCTACGATCCATATCCGGACGATTCCGTCGGTACCGCCGGATGCAACGATAATATCCCCGTTGCTCTCCTCTTCCTCTTCCTCCATCTCTCTAACTACCGAAACGCACTTCACGCCGCCTTCTCCATCGTGCGCCCTTCGACACGACCCGACTTTTTTACCATCTTTGATGGTGTGCACGAATAAGGATCCATCTGTCGCTCCTGAAGCAACGATATCAATTTTTGAATTCGCGTTAACCGCTAAGCACGAGACGGGATTTTCGTGTTTGCCGAACAAGTACACTTGCGAGGGCGAGTGCACCGCTTTCGTCAACTCGGCGTAGAGAATATTCTTTGAGTTTCTCTGCGCGAATACGATCTGATTGTCGTCTATGAACTCAAAGTGTGCGACATCTCTCGCGTTCACCACTCTCTTTTTCTTCCCGGTTTTCTTTTCATCGTCAACGTTAGTATTATTGTCGTCGTCCTCGTCCTCGACTTGAAGTTGATATTTTCGTACAATCGAGCGGTCGTCAAAATCGATTTTCGAAAATCGTAAAGTTCCTTTCGACCCTTCGCAGCTCACCAGACAAGACGCGTTGTTTTCATCGGTACTAAACGGGTTCATCCGGGCTATTATGGATGACGATGTGACGTTGTTGTTGTTCGATGTAAAATTCCCTTCTCCTATTCCTCTTCTCGAGAGAAGATTTTCAAACCGTTTCGTGACTCGCTTGTTGTGCACGTTTTCGCCTCTCAAACCGCTCGTGAATAACTCCTTCTCCTCTTTGGACGGCGCGTACGGGAGAAGATGGACTCGAATCGTCATTATTGTGTTTGTTGTTATTCTTAGTGTGAGTATTCGTAGTGTTGGGTTGTCGTTCTGTGGGTATCGAGATGAACAACTCAGTAAGTCTTCTTCTGAGGACAAAAATCTCTCTCGCTTTGGATTTCAGGAATTCGGCGACTTCTTTACAGTACTTACTAGTTCTTAAACAACGCAGCAGCTACTCTCTCTATATTTGTAACACTCCTCTTTTTCAACGACGAGCTCTTCTCCTACCTCTGCGCCGACGCAGTCGTCGTCGTGCCGGCGGCGTCTAGAAGTAATTTGTGCACCTCCGTGTTCCCTGAACTCGCGAGCGTTTCTCGAGTGAATATGTCGTACTCTTTTCCGGAGAAGTCGGTGAAAACGCCGCCGGCTTCGGCAACGAGCAAAGCACCCGCGGCAGTATCCCACGCGTTTAAGGATTCTTCTATGTAACACGATACTCTTCCACAAGCTACCCAGGCTAACATTATCGCCGCGCTACCGAGCATACGAATCGAGCGGACGGGGTATTTGGTCAAGTTAGTGGTCGTTTCGAGGAGGAAGCGACTGCTCTCTTCGGTCGGAGCGTACCCGGTGGCAACCAAACAATCATCTATTTTCGAACAGTTATCGACGGATATCTTTCGTTCATCCATGAAAGCACCGCGACCTTTAATCGCGTGAAACGTTTCGCGACGAAACGGGTCGTAAATGACAGCGACGACGACTTCTTTCGTCTCGAGCGAACAGACACCGATGCTAATGGCGGAGAGTGGCATGCCTGAGACGAAGTTGGTTGTCCCATCGATTGGATCTATCACCCACACGTAATCGCCATTCGGGTCTTCGCCATCGTCGTTTTTATTTTGTTTCGGAATGAAAGCGTCTTTGGTTGCTTTTATGGCTGCATCTGCGCCTGGAGCGACGTCTTCTTCGCCAAGTATTCGGTGGTTAGGAAAGTTCGACTTTATTTTCGAGCAAATGATGTCTTGGACCTCTTTGTCGTATTGCGTTAACAAATCTCTCGTGTTTACTTTAGTCTTGACGATATCCGCACCCTCAGAACCAAACTTACGCATTATGTAGCCACCTTCGTTGGCTGCTTTGATCGCGACTTCGAGAATCCTGTCCAACTGAAACGTTGTGGACGTCCACTCGTTTTCTTCTACTCTGTTTTGTCCATCATCATCGTTTGTAACAGCTCTCAAAATCGGAGAACAAGAATTTCCATTTTTATTACAACTTTTTCGGACGCGATGGTGAACTGAGCTTCTTTTCAAAGAGGAGACGCGCTTATCACTTCTAGAGGATGTAAAGGGCAGAAACGTGCACAAAGAGGAGGCGAAGGACATGATAGTTTCCTCTTTCTTTATCGGAGATGATGGATGAGAAGAAATAGAAGAGATTTCCCTCTTCCTTGTGAGGAACTTTTAAAATTTTAGAAAATAAAAATTAATTTTAAATACTATTACGATTTCATTCGACCCCCTACTTTTCGTCATCTGATTTGAAATAATATAAATATTTCGTTTGTATCCCGATCACATTTATTTCTAATAAAATTCACTTTATTTTGGGAAATTATTTAATTCTTCTGAAAAAAATATTCTTCAAAACAACCACAAAGAGAGATAAATAGATATGCACGATTTCTAAATTTCACGTAAATGATGCGAAAAAGTGATTATATCATAAATTAAATGTATTTGTATTTATTTAGTTATTTAGGTGTAATATGGAGAATTCATCGAATTTATAAAAAACTAAATTAATTTTATTCCCGAGAACATTGAAATCTAGGCGAGTGTAAAATGTTCATGTGTATAAAATTAATTTCCAAGCTTTAATAACTAATAAAAAATCGGGAATAACACAATTACGCGTTGTTTCTTTTTAAATCAAATTTTCTCTTCCATCCTGTTTCTCGCATTTTCTTCAGAAATTCTCTCCTTCTCTTGATAGCTCATGGGTGACCTGAAGGCGGTGTTCTCTTCCCTTTTGGGGAAAGAGAGCGCCAAGAAGGTAAGGAAGGACAAGGACAAGAAGAAGGACAAAAGGAAGCGGGAAAAAAAGGAGAAGAAGAAAAAGAAAAAGGAGAAGGGGAAGGACAAGACGAAGGAGAAAATTGGGCGGCGAATTGAGAAGAAGAAGAAGAAAGAAGTTGAAGAAGAAGAAGAAGAAGAAGAACCAGAAGAGAATCAACGAAACGGACGAACGCAACAAGAGCTACCATTACAACAGGTAGATGGATACGAGATTTATGAAGAAGAAGAAGAAGAAGAGGTACAAGAACACCGGGGACAATCCGTTCCCAGAAAACGGAAGAAGAAGGAGATTTTGAAACCACGAGCAGATAAATCGAGAAAAAAGCCAAAGAAAAACAACAACGACGACGACGACGACGATGACGACGAACAAGTTGCAGGAGAACAAGACGGAAGAAAGAATTGGAAGTGGAACGCACACAATCTCGAAGGACAAAAGTATGGACAGTGGTCGGAGACGGAGCAGGAAGCGTTGACGAACGCTTTAGAAACGTGGTGTAGAAGCAACCGCTGTCTCGACAAGTTCAACCGCAAAGACTACTCGTTCTTGTTGAGAGAACGAAACCAAAGTCGACGTGAACTGGATAAAACTATATACTACGAAATTAGCGCCGAAGTAAACACGAGAAATCCGCAGCAGTGCTATGAACGCATTCGGAGAACGCTCATTCGTTCGGCGAAAGGTGCGGACGAGCTCAGGAACAAAGAATGGTCCGACGAAGAAAAGGTGCGATTGAAAAGCTTAGTGGATAGGTACGGCAACACCGCTTGGAATGAGATTGGAAAGAGGCTTGGACGCGATGGCCAAAATTGTCGCGATAAATATCGCAGCACTTTTGATATTTTTGACGAAAACAGAGGAGAAGTAAAGAAGGGGCGATTCAGCGATGAGGAACGAGCAAAGTTCCGAAAAATCATGGAGGAGTATTACGAAGAACACGACATCGAGCTCGGGAACCCGGAAGACGGTAAACACGGGGAATTTTTAGACAACATTAGTTGGACCGTCGTCGCGAAGAAGTTGGGCGGTAATCGTTCGGAAAAATCGTGTTTCACTCACTGGAAAAACGTCCTAGCTGCGGGCGAAAAAGGGGATTTCATGGTGGAGAACGGAGCCTGGGGAGGCTACGACGACGACGCCTCTCTGTTGGAACAAGTGAAAGAACAGTGCATTTCGGACGAAATGAACGAAGTGGATGTAGATTTCAGTCTTGTCACCGTTCCTGGTCGTTCGCAAACACAAATCGTTCGCAGATGGAAGTTTCTTAAGCAAAGAACCGATACGAGAAAAGTCAAGGCGCTTTCGAAGAAGATTGAAAAATACGAAGCGAAAGTCGTGAAGGAGAGGAAAAAAGAAGCACGACGCAGAGTAAGTTAAGTAAAGTAAAAAGAAATAGACGAAATACAAAACAGATTATGCATTAGAAACACGTTTGAAAACGTGACGTAGCGAGCGGAGTGCTGTCGCTCACATTAGGGTAATACGCAAGCCGAATTTTTTTATAGTAGTATTCAAAGTCACCGCTCTCTTCTCCTCACTTACACAAAGAAAATAAATAGTGAGAGCGAATGCTTTTTCTGCAACACTTTCTCTCTTCTCCTTCTTCTTCTCTCATCGCGGGCAGAGTCTTCGGTTTTAAAACTTTAACCGCGTCGTCGAAGTTTTGTTCTCGTCGAAAAAGTTCGCGCAGTAAGAGTAGTAAAAGTAAAAGTAAAACCATCATCGTCTCGATGGCATCAAACCCATCGTCGTCGTCGTCGTCGTCGTCGTCAAAATCGAGAAAAGTTTTAGACGCGCACTTGCACGTGTGGCCGACGCCTGGAGAGTACAGCTACCAGGAAGGTAAAGTTCCACCGGTGCCTGGTTCTGTGGAGGAGTTGGTCGAAGTTCAAGCCAAATCGGGCGTCGCGGGGGCTATGATTGTGCAACCGATAAACTTGCTCTTCGACCACGAGTATTTGGAAAAAGCTGTCAACAGATATCCTGGAAAGTTCGTCCTGTGCGCGTTGGCGAATCCGTCTCCAAACGTAAACGGAGAGAAAGAGTTGGAAAAGCTGTTACATCCCGCGGGCGCGTTTAAAGCTGTTCGATTTAACCCAGGTTTGTGGCCAGAAAAGGAGAAGATGACGAACGATATAGGTAAAAGAATGTTTCGCATGTGCGGCGATAAAGACGCGGTTGTTGGTTTCATGTGCTTTCACGGGCTGGATAAATCGTACGAGGAAATGTGCGAATTGATGACGGAGTTTCCAAAAACGCGGGTTTTAATCGATCACTTCGGTTTTGCCAGAGGTATTAGCGACCCGAATTGGCAAAAAGTACTCTCTTTAGCAAAGTTTCCGCAGGTCTCGGTGAAAGTCTCGGCGCAGTTTCGAGTCGCCGCCGGCGAGAAAATAGAATGGCCGTACGAATCAACGTTCGAGCAAGTGAAAGATTTAGTCAAACATTTTGGTGCGGAACGATTAGTCTGGGGGAGCGATTTCCCATTCGTCGTCAACGAGTGCGGATACGAGAAGGCGTCGCAAATAGTGAACGAGATTGAGGATCTAACGGAGGAGGAAAGAGATTTGATTCTCGGCGGTTCGTTAGAGAAGATGTTTCCGAAGAGCTTCTATTCGTCGTCGTAACTTGGAGAGAGAAAGAGATGGATGATGATTTGTATTATTACCTATATTAGCCTTATTGTACACATGTATTCTAAAAACAACGCTCTATTTTATCTGCTATTTACTACTACTATTCGTTTATTATTGTGCTTTATTCATCTCTCGCATCTGTTTCGGAGTAAAAACGCCTAGTTTGACTAACTCGTTCTGCGTTCGTTTCATGTCCTTCTTTAACGTTTCCGCCGCTTTCGGACAGGTTGGGAAAAATATCACGGAGTGCACGATGTAAACTAACGAGTAGACTCCGAATACGACCGTGCAAATCAGTGGAAGGCACCAGAGAAACACGTGCAAGGAAGAATCCGTGGTCGTTTTTGCAGACGTAGTAGGAGTATCATCGAAGAAGTTAAAGAAGTTTTTTAGCAGAGCACTCTTGTTCTTGTTGTTGTTGTTGCCGTGAGAAGAAAGTGTCTTCTTCAAAGCGCCGCTCTGGTGCAGCAGAGATACCCAGACGGCGACGAAGACGGTGAATGCGATGCCTGTTTTTGATGATGTTATTCATCATCACAGATAGATTATTGAGAGATGATTTTCTCAGCACAAAAAGACGATACCAGCGCGTTGAAAGAGAGAGAGAGAGAGAAAAACGAACCGTCGTCGTCGTCCAAAATCATCATCTCATCTACACTAAAATCAAACGCATCAAATCCTCTTTTCCTCCTCCTCCTCTCCAAAGACAACAAGGAAGGAAGGAAAGAAAAGAAGAGAGAGAGATGTCGCAGTAATAAAAAACGACGTACCAAACTGATGTATTCGCCGCATCATAAATAGAGAGAGAGAGAGAGAGAGAGAGAGAGTATCAAAACAGCGATGATATATATAAATTCACCACCTTCGTGTTTTTTTTGCAGTTCTCTCATGTGATTTTCTCTGCAAAAAAGACACTTCAGAAACTCGACAGAAAGGAACACACAAGAAGAACAAACGAGAAAAGATGATGATGACGACGAGAAGAAGTATAAGAAGAGTCCCGCTATGCTTAAATATCTTCTTTATCTTTAGCTTTCTGATATTAAAAGTAGTCGTAAACGGGCAACAAGATCTTCTCTCCGGGGAAGCGCAAACGGCCGCACGGAGAGGCGATTTGGAATACTTCACGACCTTGCTTGAAGTCGTTGACGATCCGATTTCGTTCTTAAACCAACAAGAACAAGCGACGGAACAGACGCCGTTATTGGCAGCCGTGTTGGCTGGACAGACAGAAATCGTGAAACAGTTGTTAGAGACTGGAGTGGACGTGACGATACCGGAGAAAGATGGGTACACGGTCATGCACGCGGCGGCGTTTCAAGGGAGAGCGGAAGTTGTGAAACTGTTGTTGGCCTACGGCATTGACGCGAACGACGTCAGCGCGTCGGATGGATTTACGCCGTTCCACAGAACGTTGTGGACAAATTCTGAGAGACACGTGGAAACGATGAGAGTATTCTTGGAGGATGGGAAAGTGGAGGTGGATTTTGTCTCGCACGTGGGTAAAACCGGGGCGTTGATTGCGACCGAATTGAAACACACGAAAGTGTTGGACATTTTGTTGAGAGAATACGGAGCGGATCCAAACTTCCGAAACAAAAGAGGCGACGCTTTAGTGCACGTTGCCATTCGCGCGCAAGACGAGAAGACTTTAGATATGCTTTTGAACAACGGCGCGGATATCACGTTAGAGGATGCGAAAGGTAAATCGTGTAGAAAGATAGCGAAACAGTTGCGCAGTAAAGCCGTTTTAGAAAGAATCAATCGAGCGTTTGAGGAGCTAAATACTCCTAATCCAAATGATAACGATAGAAAAGAGAATAGAGGCGAGGAGTTGTAGTAGCACAATTCGCAGTAGCATTTTAATAAGAATCCTCGTTCCCGTCCTCCGTTCCGTTCGCGTGTAAAAAAGCTTCCGACTCTCTCTTTAGGTGCATCACCACGTGCTTGGAAGTCTCCAAAATTTTTCTCTTCGCTTGAACGCCTTGATCGATTAAGTTTTCCACCTGTTTTTGCTTCTTTTTGTTCTCCTCGACTCTTTTCTCGAGTCGCTCTATATCGAGCGCATCCTGTCGAATTTTGTCGCTCAACTCGCGTTTCTTCTTGCTCAAACCTTGTATGTCTGTGTAGATATCAGCGAGTGAGTAGTTTCCCTCGAACGAACGAACAACGAAAACGAAAGTAGGAGAAAGAGCAAAACAAACGAAAGAACAAAAAAGAGCGCACGCACGCTTGTCCAATTCTGCGTTCTGATGCGACCAAACGCGCTTCATATCTTGTTCGTTCTCCATCCTTTATTATTTGTACGCCACGCGAGTGTGTGTGTGCGTGTTTCTTTGTTGTTTTGTCGTACAAAAACTCAAGTTGCAAAATGTGACTCGTATTTTTTAATAAGATTTGAGAGGAGGCAAAAGCAGAGGCGAGAGACCAAAAAAAAAGTTTTGGGGGCCGGCGGATAAAAAAAGGACACAGTTCAATTTTCTGACCGAAAAGGTACGCGCGCGCGCGAATAAAATCCACACACTTTTATACGCGCAACAATAAATATGGCAGCCATGATGCTCAACCAACGTACGAGTGGATTCGTCGGCACCCCGACGGTCTCGAAATCTGCATCGCGCACTACCACGCGCACTACTTTTACGATAGAATCGGGCCTCTCCACAACCGAACGAAACAATAAGCGTTCGAGAATCGGGAAGCAACCGATCTCGGTGCCGAAAGGCGTCACGTACGACTTGAAAGAAGGCAGTTTAAAAGTGAAGGTACGTATTCTGAATAGTTTTAGCGTGATTTTAGGGGGATATAAACCTCGCATACGCGTCGAACGCGGGTGATTTCGCGAATCTAAAACCTCGAATTTTTGCGAGAGAGAAGGTTTTTCCTTATCGAAAGACGCCGACGACGTGGTGGTGGTGGGGTGAAAACTCATCCCATCTTTCCTTCGTCGAACGACGCAAGGGTAGAAAAGACTATCAAAGATAAAAACTCACCACCGTAACATCTCTTTTCTTTTCCAATCACGCTCTGCAGGGCCCGAAAGGTGAATTAAGCTTGGAGTACCCGGCGGAATACATCTCCATGAAGGTTGAAGGCGAACAAATCGTAGTGGATAGAACGAGCTCGACGAAAAAGGCGAGAGAGCAACACGCTTTATACAGAACCTTAGCTAACAACATGTTCGTCGGCGTCTCTACTGGCTTTGAGAGAAAGTTGAAACTCGTGGGTGTTGGTTACAAAGCTGCCATGCAAGGTTCCAAGGCGGTGAGCTTGTCCTTAGGTAAGGCGCACCCGGATGTGTGCGAATTCCCGGCAGGCGTCACGGTGAAAGTCGATTCGCCGACGGAGTTGACGGTGTCTGGTTACGACAAGTCGGCGGTCGGTAACTTTGCGGCTATCATTCGATCAAAGAGAAAGCCGGAACCGTACAAAGGGAAGGGTATCAGATATTCGGACGAAGTTGTCATCCAAAAGGAAGGCAAAAGAAAGTAAAAAAGAAGAAGAGAAAGTACCTCGAAACTTGTTTCTTTTATACTTCTGTTCAGCTTCATTTACCAACAAACTACTTAGGAAAACTAGCACATTTAACTCTATTGAATTTTATTCTGTATACATTGATTATTGATATCTATAAATCTACTAACGCTACGACGACGATAAACTCTCGTGCTTTCTGAGTTTGTGGCAAGGCACGTTCTCTTCGCCTACGTTCAAACCCGTGGAGCAAGACTGGTTGCACCCGAACAACAACGCTTCGTCTTTTTCAATCGGCGGCGGCGTTTGACCAAAGTAAAAAGCGCACGACTTGTCCTCAAAATTCGGTTTAATAGTCAACGGCATGTTGAACGTGTCCGTGAAGAAATCCTGCGTCGTCGTTTTGCACATGTTCACGCACATGCCGGTGCACCCAGACTCTTGCAACCATCTGCACTTTGTGATTTGTACTTTACTCGCGATGGGTTCGTTCAAGTCGTTTTCGGTCGTCGTCTCCACCGTCATCGGACCAACCATCCACGCGAAAACAATCTGACAGATTTTCGCGTTCAATTCTAAGCTAAACTTGTTCAGAGGGAACAGTTTTTGAAACACTTTCTCTCCTCCTGGTGGCATCAACGAGGTTAAAACGTCCATGGTTATCTGTCGCTGTCCGTCCGGATCTCTGCCTTTCATTTGCAGAAAACACAAAGCAATAAACGCGTCGTAGGAGATGTTCGAAGCGTCGAAAGGGGCACCTAAAGCCATGCTAATTTTCCTCATGAACCAACCCATGATGAATAAATCCAGAGGAGAGTCTGCGTATTTGATCTTTTTGTTCGGTTCGTCCCAGTTCTCAGGGAACTCGGCTCGCGCTAAACCGAAAAACGAGTACGATTCCGTTTTCGCCTGTTGTTGTTGTTGGTTTGATGAATTTTGCGTTTTTGTCGCTTTTGTTCTTCGTGTTCGTGTTCGTGTTCTTGTTCTTCTAGTACTACAACTGCTACTACAACCAACGCTCGGAGCAGTAGTAAGAGCCGGTCGAAGCAGCATTTTAAAAAACAAGTTTGTTGTTGTTGTTGTTATTGTTCGAGAGAGAAATGAGAGACTTTAGACTTTGAGAGCAACTGAAATGAAACAAGAGAGAGACTCGAAGCCTTCACAACAAAAAAGAGTGGAAATTTAGGGCGGAGAAAGACGACAAAACACACACAACAAAACACCCTCATCCATCGTGTACACTTTTCTTCTCTCTCTCTCTCTC
>Ga0181599_1000795_pt1 | contig 32567 bp, 33 predicted proteins | sample 041ome_3_FD_148658 | JGI IMG/M metagenome (GOLD analysis project Ga0181599, IMG submission 148658) | Coastal salt marsh microbial communities from the Groves Creek Marsh, Skidaway Island, Georgia - 041405US metaG (spades assembly) | ecosystem: Environmental > Aquatic > Marine > Intertidal zone >...
CACCTTTTTATAAAAATAATATACCTCTTAGAGATGCTGCATCTGTTGCAATGGCAAAGCAATCTGGCTGCGTTCTAATTGGTAAAACAGTTTCCACAGAACTTGGTCATAGAGCTCCTGGATTAACAACAAATCCTCATAATAAAGAATATACTCCAGGGGGTTCAAGTTCAGGTTCTGCCGCAGCTGTCTCAGCTATGATGGTCCCAGTTTGCTTTGGAACTCAAACAACTGGATCAGTTATTAGACCAGCAGCTTATTGCGGTGTTATTGGCTATAAACCAACTTATGGTGATTTTGATAAATCTGGAATACTTCCAAACTCACCCTCTATAGATACCTTAGGTTTAATATCAAGATCTATAGAAGACCTGTCTCTGTTTAGATCTATCCTACTTGAAGAAAGATACGTAAAACCTGAAAAAATAAACTTAAAAAAACTCAGAATTGGCTTTGTTAGGACACCACACTGGGATAAAACAGACAAATCCACTCAAAGTAAATTAGAAAAGTTTATCGAAACTCTTCGTTTAGACAAATTTAATATTACAGATCTTAATATTGATCCACTTATCACCAAGGCGGATCAGTTGCATATAGATATCAGTGGATATGAATTTAAAAGATCAATTTCTTACGAGAGATTTAATCATTTTAATCAGCTGAGTGATATATTAAGAAATGGTCGCTTAAATGATGGATACCAAGTAACTAATGCATCATATAAAGAAGCAACAAAAAAAGTTAATATTTTAAAAAATGATATCGATTCAGTTTTTGATAATTTCGACTTACTTGTAACACCGAGTGCTCCAGGAGAAGCTTTAAAAGGACTGGAATACACTGGATCAGCATTATTTAACACTACTTGGTCACTGAGTGGGAACCCATGTGTAACCCTCCCATTATTTAGAGGAAAACAAAACCTTCCCATTGGGTGCCAACTTGTTACAAAGTTCGGAAATGATGACCAACTTCTAAACTATGCTAAATCCATGTTTGAACTTAGTTAAAATGGGAGACCACGAGTAGTTCTGGAAGTGTTAAAGCTAAAGCTGGGAATAAGAGCACTATAACTAACACAACAGTATCAGAAATACAAAATGGGAATGATCCCTTAATAACAGTTGTAACTGGTAATCCTGTTACACCACTAACAGCAAATAAGTTCAGTCCAACTGGAGGAATAACACTACCAATTTCTATACAAAGAGCTGTCAATATACCTAAATGAATTGGATCAACTCCTAGAGCTAGAGCTACTGGAAAGTAGATAGGTACCGTTAAAACTAATATAGCAACACCAGTCAAGAACATAGATAGAAATAATAATGAACCCATTAATGCAAAAAGAAAACCTGTCTTAGTAAGGCCTAAACCACCAGCCCACTCTGCAATCATCTGTGGCCAACCCATATTCGCTAAATAAAACTGGAAAATACCAACGCATCCTAAAAGGAAAAAAACAACTGCTGTTAGGTTCATAGTTCTTATTGTTGTTGGCATTAATTCTTTAGTAAACGTTTTTCTCTTAAACACCAAACCATAAATAAGAGCATAACTTGCAGCTGCCGCACCTGCTTCAGTTGGTGTAAAAAGGCCACCATATAATCCACCAAGAATAATCACTGGCATTAATAAAGCAGGAAGAGATTCTTTAAAGGATAACCAAACTTCACATAAGTCAAACTTACCTCTAGGAAGTTGAATAAACAATGATACACTTACTATTATAACGGCATCACTCATAGCTAACATTAATCCTGGGATAATACCTGCAAAGAAAAGATCAACGATCGACATTTCAGTTATAACGCCAAAAAGAATTAGGGTTATGCTCGGAGGTATCAAGAGCGCAATTCCGCCAGCAGAAGCTATCACACCAGCTGCCATCCATTTTGGATAACCTCTTTTTACTAACTCAGGATAGGCTATCACACTCATAGCAGCAGCCATTGCTGTAGAGGATCCTGAAATAGCTCCAAACAAAACTGCTGAAAGAAGTGTGGCATATGCAAATCCGCCAGGAACCCAACCAACCAAAGAGTCAGCAAATTTAAAAAGACTGGCTACTAAACCCGTTTTTTCCATTAAAAAACCGGCATAAATAAAAAATGGAATAGCAACTAAAGTATACTTAGTTAAAAAACTAAAAAATGCTTCAAACAACGTTCCATAGGTTAAAAAATCATCAAAGAGAACTAAGAGACTAGTTGCACCAGCAAGAGCAATACCAATAGGAATTCCTACAAATAACAAAGTAAATAAAGATCCTCCGAGGGCCCACATTATAAATCACCTACCATTTTAAATTAAACATCAGTGGCTGCTTGTACTTCAGCAGTAAAATGATCACCTTTTATATAACTATGAATATCTTCAATCATTTGAAGAAAGGCAACTAAAGACATCAAGCCAATTCCAATAGCTAGTGCAAGATAGAATGGCCACATGTAAAAAATTAAACTCTCAGATCTCTCTCCAATTTGAATTGAATATTCAATAGTAGAGTAACCTGTAAATGCTAATGAACCTGTGAATAATGAAACAAAAAAAGAGACAAAAATTTTACAGAAACCAACCGTTCTATGAAAACCCGCAGCATTCAAAGCCTGCAATACTGCACTCATTACAAGATGATTTCTATTGATTTGTGTGACACATATATAAAAAGCAACAGAAGAAACCATCATGTAGATGATAGCATCTTGACCCCACTCAAAAACGAGTCCGAAGACATATCTTCTAATAATTTCTAACATAGCAAAAGCCGTAATAGCTATCATTAAATAAGCGGAACAATTGCCTAAAACAGTATTGATGATATTCTGTATTTTTTGAGATATAAGGTAAAATTTTTGCATCACAAACACATAAAGTTAAGAAGGCCTAAATAATTTTAGGCCTTCTATAAAAAGTTTATTTTCTATCTTTCTTACCAGCAAGAGCTGAACCAGGAGCATATCTAGCAAAGTCAGCAGCAAAAGCTGAACAGTCTGTCTTTTCTAGTGCACTTGATCCTAATGGGTTCGCTGCTACAAGAGCCTTAGCTTCAGCTGTGAACTGATCTACTAATTGATCACCTCTGTCATCAACCTTAGATTTAATCCAATTGTTAGTAGCTCCACCTTCTTTCGCTTGAATTACAGCAGCTTCTTCCGGGCTCATCACATAGATGCCAGGTGCATTTTTGTCAGTAACTAAGAACTTATCAACAAGTCTCTTATCGTTACAGTAGTTAATTGCTTTTTGATAAGGAATAAAATCATTAACTATAATATCTGCAAGAATATCTTGCTGCTTTTTGTCAAGAGTAGCCCACCATTTGTTAGATGCACCCATCCAGTAATAGTCACCTACAATACCGTTAATACCTGCAACAGTAAAATAAGGAGCTTGTTCTTTAGTAGCATTAAATCCACCTAAACTAGTAAGTAATCCGTCAATAACTCCAGTCTGTAGAGCTGGTGGAACGTCACCAAAGGCCATAGTTGTAGGGTTGGCATCAAGAGCACCCAATAGTGCGTTTTCAGCAGGTCCCATACTTCTAACTTTTTTACCAGCAAAATCAGCAGGAACTAAAAGTCTACTCTTAACAGCACCAGCACCCATATACATACTAAGGTGTCCAGAACCAAAAATTGTAATACCATGCTTATCATTAAAAATCTTCTTTAATTCAGCAAAAGTTTTTGTTCCGTCTAGACCTTGCATAGCGCCCGGTGTAGTTAATTTACCTGCACCATTTATAACGTTTGCATATGGTTCAACACTAGCAGTCTTTCCAAACTGACCAGTCATCATCTCTAAGTTACCCTTTGTTAAGGCTTGTGTTCCTTTAGGAACGTTATATAGAGATTTTGCCCAATAAACTTGTACCTTACTTCCAGGTATTCTTTTTTCAACCTGCTCAGCAAAAAATACCTCTGCTATTGCAGCAGGATGTGGTGGACCTGAATGGTCAGAAGCCCAACGCATTTTTATTGGTTTAACTTTATGTCCATCAGCTAATGCTAAATTAGTGCCAGCTGCGAACGTTAGGGCTACAGCACTAACCGCACCCAATAGTGATAATTTAGTAAATTTCATAAAAATTTCCTCCAAGTATTTAGAATCACAAACTATAACGTTCTACGATTGAGGTAAACCATTAATTACATCAAATATAATTAAATTAGTTAATATGTTATCTATTTAACTTATATTGTATTGTTTTTTTCAAACAAAGAAATTTCTTCTTCACTAAATCCAGCTTCTTTTAAAATATCTTTCGTATTTTCTCCAAGTTCTGGAGCTGTTTTATCTTTAAAATCAGGATCTGAAATATGAACAGGTGTTTTTAATAAACTTATTTCAACACCTCTCTTTGTTTTAAGATGTTGTATATTATCTCTATCTTTTAAAAAAGGATTCTCTAATGATTGTTTTAAATCTAAAATAGGAGCAGCTGGAACAATACCGCCAAAATCTATTAGCCATTCTGATGTTTCTTTTTTCATCAATTCCTTATCAAGAATTCTAGTAACCTCATCCCTATTTGTTTGTCTAACAGCAAAATTTACAAATTTAGGGTCTGTAATTAAATCTTCTCTTCCAAGCTTTTTACACAATACTGGCCAAAAGCTCTCTTTATTACACATCAAATAAATCCATCCGTCTTTAGTCTTATACAACTGACATGGTACTAATATAGGATGAGCTGATCTATCTAGCCTTTCACTCTTAAAGTCTGTATTTAAAGACCAAGCGGCCATGTAACTTTGATTAAACATTGCCGTATCAAATAAATTTACGTCTACATCTCTTCCAATTCCTGTTGATCGAGCTGATAAAACTGCGCTCACCAAACCAAAGGACATAGTTAGCCCTGACATATAATCAACAACAGAAAGCCCAAACCTAGCCGGAGGACCATTCGGTTCCCCTGTTAACGAGAAATATCCTGCTTCTGCTTGCATTAAATAGTCATAGCCTGGCCAATTTTTTCTTGGTCCCTCTCTGCCATAAGCTGAGCAATGAGCAGCAACTATTGCTTTATTAATAGATTTAAGTTGATCATAAGTTATTCCAAGTTTTTCGGGGACATCCCCTCTTAAATTATTACAAACAGCATCTGCATTCTGAACTAACTTATGGAGTATAATTTTTCCTTCATCTGACAACACATCAAGCGTCATACTTTTTTTATTTCTATTTAACGCTTGAAAAAAAATACTTGAAGCAGAATTCCTATCATCTCCATCTAAGAAATATGGACCAATGTCCCTAAGATAATCACCACTTGAACCTGCAGGCTCTATTTTAATTACCTCAGCACCCATATCAGCAAGATATTGCGTTCCAAATGGACCAGCGCCATATTGTTCAAAGGCCAGTACCTTAACACCTGAAAGAGGTAAGCTCATAAAAATTCCCTTTAATTAGTCGCTTCTTCAATAATTTTATCTACAATACTGTGTCCACGTTTAGCAACTAGGAAAGATCTTACCATATCCATTACAATAACTTTGTTTTGGTTTTTTCCTATATGCCTTACCTTAACAATACCTTGGGTAGGCCGTGATTTTGATTCTCTTTTGTCTAAAACTTCTGTTTCAGAATATAGAGTGTCTCCAACAAAAACAGGAGCTGGAATTTTAATTTCTTCCCACCCTAAATTTGCAATTGCTTTTTGACTAGTTCCACTTACACACATTCCTGTTACTAATGCCAAAGTAAAAGCTGAGTTAACTAAATATTTTCCAAATTCAGATTTAGATGCATAATTTGCATCAAAATGAATTGGATGTGTATTCATGGTCAAATTTGTAAACCAAATATTGTCAGATTCTGTTACAGTTCTACCTGGCCAATGTTCATAAACATCACCTACCTGAAAGTCTTCAAAGTATCTACCTGGATCCTCCCTATATCTTTGCGGCCCTATTTTTCTAATTCCATAGGCATTTTCATCCATCTAGTCCTCCCTTGATATGATTAATCTAGCCACTGCTAATACTGGTGCGTCAACCATTTTACCTTGATACTTAAACGCTCCTGTCCCCGCAGTTTTGGCTTCTTCTAGGACGCCTTTTGCCCAAATCAACTCTTCAGATGTTGGTCTATATGCATCATGAATTGGTTTTATTTGATCAGGATGGATAGCAAACCTACCTTTAAAGCCCATTGATTTAACATACTGTGTTTCCTCTTTACAACCATCCGGATCTCTAAAATCTAACCAAACTCCGTCAAGTGCCAGAGTATTATACAATGCTGCCGCATTAATTATTTTTCCCCTTCCATACGCTAAACTTGCTTTACCCATATCGCCTCCTGTAGAAGCACAGTAATCTGCAGAACCAAAACCAATTCCAGAAAACTCTATATCAGAACAATCCCAATCTTCAATTGTAGCAATACCCTTTGGAGTTTCAATTTGGGGTAAAATTAATATTTTTTTACCTAAATCTTTTAAAAAAGTCCTACATTCATTTGCAGACTCTATTTTAGGAATTGCGATCGAGTATGGAAGCGAAGGCAAAGACCTCAACATTTTTAAGTCTTCCTTATATTCTTCAGTATCCAATGCATTAATTCGTAATAAGAATTTATCCGCTTGGCCATTATAGTTACTGTTTGCAAGCTCTGCAAAATTTGTTCTACCAATATCTTTTTTGTCATGAGCAAGTCCATCTTCTAAATCAAATATTACTTTGTCTGCTCCAGATCCAAGTGCTTTAGGTAACCTTTCAATTTTATCAGTTGGTAAAAATAAAATACTTCTCAAAGTTTTCTCCTATACGTTTTGTTTCTCTTAGGAGCCAAATTCGGCTCTGATCATTTCCCCATGTTCGTTTAATTCAGGCATCTTATTGACAGTTGGAATATAATTATCGTGTATGGCACCAGGTCCAAGGACTTTAACAACACCATTTTTTGTATCTATTTCTAGAAAATTATTCTGTGGATGATTTTTAAGTTGTTCCATGTCTGAAATTCTTCCATAGGCAACACTTGCCTTCTCTAACTTGGAAATTAGCTCTTCTCGCTCAAATTTCATAAATTTATCTTGAATAATTTTCTCTGTTAATTCTCTATTAAGTACTCTATCAGAGTTAGTTTTAAACTTACTATCATAAGCCATGGGCTCATCTTCAAGAACTATTTTACATAAATTAACCCATTCTCTGTCATTTTGAATAGCTATTAATATCGTTAAATTATCCTTACAAGAATAGGCACCATAGGGGACAATTATAGGGTGTGTCATTCCATTTCTTTTAGGTGTTTTTTGATTATAAACATATCCTAAGTAAAATGGGTTCATCCAGTCAGCTAAGGAGTTAAACATAGAAACTGAAATATGCCTTCCTTCTCCTGTAATTCCTCTCTTTATCAAAGCTTGTAAAATAGCTTGATAAGCAGTCATGCCTGCCGATATATCACAAACTGAAGGACCAACTTTCGCTCTACCGTCAAAACCATCTTTGTCAGGATGGCCTGTAATATCAATAACGCCAGTCTCAGCTTGTATAAGCATATCATAGGCTTTTTGATTTTTATATGGGCCATCATCACCAAAACCTGAGATAGAACAAGTAATAAGCCGAGGATATTCTTTTCTTAATTCTTTTAAATCAAGTCCAAGACGGTCAAATGCTCCTGGAGCTAAATTTTGAATTAATATGTCAGCTTTGGAAATTATATTTTTAAAAAGTAAAAAATCATCTTTATTTTTAAGATCTAATGAAACTGATTCTTTACCTCTATTAAGCCAGACAAAATAAGCGCTGTTTCCCAGTGCATTACTATCATAGTTTCTTGCAAAGTCACCTTCAGGTCTTTCAACTTTAATAACTCTTGCACCTGCATCAGCTAATCTACAAGAAGTATAAGGGGCCGCAACTGCTTGTTCAACGGTTACGACTAATACTCCATCTAGATCTTTACTAGAATCTTGAACAGCCATTAACTTATTAAGCAATCTACCAATGAACTTACTTTGTTCTCATTCGGAGAATTAAGAATTCTTGAAATTTCATTGGATTTTGTTTGTGATAATAAAGAAATTGACTTGTTGATTATTTTTGTCTCCAAGGTATTTTTTTCAATTTCATCAGATAAATCATGAGTATTTTTTATATCTTTTGACCCATCTTTGATTAAAATACTTGACTGCGTACTTGAGAGTTCATCATTAGGAATGACTTTGACCTTGTCTCTCATTTTGAGAATATTTTCATCAAAACATATTTCGTCATTATAAGTATCAAGGTTAGAGGTATCTTTCCCATAAATTGACATAGCTGCTGTTAATTTATACGAAAACTTTGACTCTAAACCAGTTTTAGGTTCTTCAATATTACAAACTTTTAACCATGATGAATTAGTTTGAATAGCAATTTCTTCTATAGTTTCAGGGTTAAAATTATTTTCTTGTTTCAACTCTTCCAAAGCTTCTAAAAAAGAATGTAGTCCATGACAACATGCATGAAATTTATATTTAATTTCAGGAAATAAGAACTCATCTCCCAAGCCTTCAATGGCTCTAGGTGGTATTTTTTTATCCCAACCATGGGTTTGAAAAAAACCCTGATCACATTCTATGCCATCATCTCTAGAAACAAATCCCAGCTTGGAAAGTTTAGCTGCTTCAATACCATTGGATGCTGCCATGCCCGCATGATAAGGTTTACCCATTGTACCAAATTGTGATTTAATTCCTGAAGCCCTAGTTGACACTAAACCAAGGGCATTAATAGTTTGATCTTCGTTTAAGCCTAATAACTTTGAGGCGACTATCGTTGAACCAAATGATCCACTTGTAGCTGTTTGATGAAAACCAGCATTATAGTGTGAATAACCTAATATATGCCCTATTCTAGTAGAAACCTCTACACCCGCCATGTAGGCTAACAATATTTCCTCAATGGAGGCGTTCAATTCTTCACCTAAAGCCAACGCAGTAGGTAGAGCACTTGAAGTAGGATGACCTACAAATAAAAAGTGAGTGTCATCATAATCTAAAGCATGACCGGTGGCACCATTGGCTAAAGCTGCAGACCTAGAGGAAACATTATAACCAGAAGAAATCACCCTTGCTTGATTTACTCCATTTTCCTCTTTAACCATTTCTGCAACTATTTTAGAGACTGGCTCTTTTTTCCCAGCATAAGCTACACCACACCAATCTAAAATAGACATCTTAGCAAAAAATTTCATTTCGTCGTTAAAAGTGTTTAATTTAGCGTTATAACCATAACTTCCAAATAATTTTGTTATAGATACCATATTTTTCCCCTATTAATTTACTCAAAAAAAGCGTTTGCTTCCATAGTCATTCCCGTTCCTTTTACAGCTCCCCAACAACTAACGCTTCCATCAGAATTTTCTTTTGCACCAATGATATAATCACTATTAGCAAAGACTGGAGCCATCACTTTATGATTGAAAGAAGTAACAGGCTTTCCTTTTAATTTTTCGGCTGCTCTTAATAAAAATGTAGCTTGTAGTGGTCCATGTACAATCAGATCAGGATAATTTTCTTCATTCTTAGTATATGGGTAATCATAATGAATTCTGTGACCAACAAAGCCTATTGCTGAATAGCGGAATAATATTGTTGGATGCATAAAAATTGTTTCTGTAAAATCTGCATCATCAGGAATTATATCTGAAACACCTGAACCGCCTCCAGCTTTGCTCACATCTCTATAGACTATATTGTGAAGTTCATGAAGGCGGACTTCTTCATCAACTATAAATTCATATTCGGCAGTAACAAAACATAGTTGTCCTGTTCTACCCTCTTTTAACTTAATGTCAGCAACCTTTGATTTTTTTATTACTTTATCACCAACCCTTAAAGGATTTTTAACTTTGATTTGACTTCCAGCCCACATTCTTCTAGGCAGAGGAACAGGTGGCAGAAATTCACCACGTGCTGGATGAGAATCAACCCCAAGCTCATCATTCTTTTTTAAATTCCATCCTAACATCCAATGTATTCCAGTTGTTGCGGCCTCTCCAATTTCTGGATCACCTGGATCAACATTTAAAGTAGCTCTATATCTTTGTTCAACAATTGGAGTAAGATAATCGGTAACCGTTTCAGTATTACCAAGCCATTTATTTAAATGATTTATATCCAATGCTTCATTATCCATTTGCCGTGTCCCTAATATTTTATATGATTATTTTTATTAACAGCTATTTAATATAAAACACATAATATTATCAATTAATAAAAAAAATTTTAAGAAGAACTAAAAATGCCCTCTTTAATTTTATATGTTGATGAAAATATCAACGGGAATTTAGACCTACAAAACATAGAAAAAAATATCATTGAAATTATTGTAAAAGAACTTGAAGCCAATAAAGAGACTTGTCAGGTTGTTTGGATTAAAACAAAAATACTAAGTTCTGATTATAAAATTTTTGGTGAATTAAAATTTCGTCTGAAAGAGAGTAGAAACAAAAATAAAAAAGAGAATTGTTTAAAAAAAATTGGCAATGTCTTAAATAGTAATTTTAAAGCCTCTGTTAGATTACGAGCCTTTTCCATTGAAGACGCTTCGATAACGGCTTTAGACCTCAAGTATGAAAACAAATAAAGAAAACGAAAGGGTAAAAATGAGTAAAAGTATTGTTATTACAAATATTGATGAGAGAGGTGTGGCCGAAGTTATTTTAAATCGCCCTGAAAGAAATAATGCTTATAATGGAGAGATGATATCAGAACTTATTAAAAGTTTTTCATCATTATATCAAAATAAAAATGTAAGGGTTGTTGTTTTAAAAGGAAATGGAAAACATTTCCAAGGAGGTGCTGATTTAGAGTGGCTTAAGGAAATAGGAAAGCTAGATGAAAAAGAAAATATTGAGGTTTCTAGAAGAACTGCAAGCGCTATAAAGGGCCTTATAGAATTTCCGAAGCCTACAATAGCTATGATACATGGAGGATGTTTTGGAGGCGGAACTGGAATAGCTGCAGCAGCTGATATTGTTATTGCAAGTGAAGATGCAATTTTTTCTATTGCTGAAGCAAAATGGGGAGTGATGGCTGGCATTATTATTCCTCATCTGAACGCAAGTATTGGAGTTAGAAATGTTAGAAGATATGCTTTAACATGCGAACGCTTTGATGCCATTCAAGCTAAAGATATGGGTTTGGTTCATGAGATTTGTAAAACTGGTGAACTTGATCAAACTGTTAAACCTATAATTGAAAATTTACTATCCTGCGCACCCATTGCATTAGAGATGACAAAAAAAAGAAGTCTGATTGAGAGTGGTCTCATTATTTCTGATGAAAAGTTTAATGAGCTAGTTTTAGAACATTCAAAAAAAAGAATGACAGAAGAAGCAACTGAAGGTTTAAACAGTTTTCTTGAGAAAAGAACAGCGTCTTGGTATCAGAAATAATTTGTAAAAAGGAAAAAAAATGCCTGCTTTAGTCACTAATTCAAAAATTTGGGGGGAAATGTTTGGGACAAAAGAAATGCATCAAGTATTTTCAGATGAGAGAACAATTCAATTATACTTAGATGTGGAAGCTGCTCTTGCAAGGTCACAATCAAAATTAGGAATTATTCCTGAAGAGGCTGGAAAAAAAATAACTCAAGCATCAAAACTAGAACTTATTGATTGGGAAAAATTAGAAAAAAGAACAACAATAGTTGGTTATCCTATACTTCCTTTAGTTGAACAATTAAGTAGTGCTGTTAAGGATGGTTATGGACAATATTGTCATTGGGGTGCAACTACACAGGACATCATGGACACAGCTGATGTGCTTCAAATAAGAGAAGGTTTAGAATTACTTACATCTGATTTAAATGGAATTGCAGATGCGCTAGTTAAAATTATAAAGGAACATATTGAAACACCCATGGCCGGCAGAACTCACTTGCAGCATGCTTTACCGGTATCTTTTGGTTATAAAGCTGCAACATGGTTATCGGGAATAGACAGACATATCAAAAGACTTGAAGAAATCAAATCTCGAATTTTTAATTTGTCCTTCTTTGGAGCAGCTGGAACATTAGCATCACTTGGGGAAGAAAATGGATTAAACACACAGATTGCTCTTGCCAATGAATTAGGACTAAATGTACCAGATGTAAGTTGGCATTCAATTAGAGATAATTTTTGTGAAGTAACTGGTTGGCTTGCTATTGTAGGAGCGTCTCTTGGTAAAATTGCTTATGACGTAATGTTAATGATGCAAACTGAAATTCAGGAAGTTGCCGAACCATTTCTTCATGGAAGGGGTTCTTCATCTACCATGCCACAAAAAAGAAACCCAATTTCTTCTGAAATAATGTTAGCTTGTTCTAAATTATTAAGAGAGCATCATTCATCTATGCTTGATGCTATGGTGCTAGATCATGAAAGAGCAACAGGACAATGGCATGTAGAATGGAATGCTATTCCTAATAGTTTTATCATTGCATCTTCTTCTTTTAAATCAGCTAGGTTCCTTTTAGAAGGACTTGAAGTTTCTCCAGAGAATATGAAAAAAAATATAGATAAAACAAATGGATTAATCGTTGCAGAAGCAGTAATGATGGCTTTAGCACCGCACATTGGAAGACAGGTTGCACACGATATTGTTTATGATTGTTGCCGCCAAACAATTAAAAACAATATACCTTTTGTTGATTCTCTTTTAGCTGACAAAAATATATCAAAAATTTTTAATGAGAATGATTTACTAGAAATTGTTAACCCAAGCAACTACCTTGGTGCTGCTCCAGCTATGGCTAACAAACTTCTCAAAAACAGATAAATAAAAAATATTATGAAAACGTTAATGACAAAAAATAACTTTACTGATTTTTTAGAAAAAGAGTTTCCACAAGTAAGTAAAAATTTTAAAATATTAGACACAAGTGAAAACAATTTTTCTATGTTAATGAAAATTACAAGCGAGCATTTGAGACCTGGTGGGACAGTTTCTGGCCCAACTATGTTTCTCCTTGCGGACGTAACTTTTTATCTTGCTACCTTAAATATTATTGGTCCTAAAAGTCTTACAGTAACAACCAATTGTTCTATTAATTTCTTAAGAAAACCAAACGAAAAAGATTTAATTAGTAAAGCAAGAATTTTGAAGTTAGGAAAAACTTTAAGTGTTGGTGATGTGTTAATATATTCTGAAGGAATTAATGAACCTGTAGCCCATGCTTCACTAACCTATTCAATTCCTCCAAATTAAACTTTAGATCCTTTCTTTATGCCAGATCAGATGATCTGTCATAAAGGTTGATATAAAAAAATAAGAATGATCATAGCCTGGTTGCATACGCAACTTTAAATCAACACCTGATTGTTTACATGCCTCTTCCAGAAGCCAAGGCCTTAACCCTTCATTTAAAAAACTATCTGCTTCTCCTTGATCTATTAGAATTTCAGGAAAATAAAATCCATCTCTAATTAAGGCCACACTGTCATAAATTTTCCAATCTTCTTTATTTGGTCCTATGTATTTTTGAAAAGCATCATGTGACCAACTGGCGGTAGAGGGCTCAACGATAGGAGCAAATGCAGAACAACTTTTATAAATTTTTGGATTTCTCAAAGCCATTACCAACGCTCCATGCCCACCCATAGAGTGCCCAAAAATACCTTGCCTTGTCATATCAAAGTCAAAGTTATTTTGAATTAAATCAGGCAGTTCCTTAGTAATATAACTATACATATTATAATTTAAATTATATGGCTCCTGAGTTGCATCCAAATAAAATCCTGCTCCAGAACCAAACTGCCAATTGTCTTTTTCGTCAGGTACATGCTCGCCCCTTGGACTAGTGTCTGGACAGATAATTACTATCCCTAACTCAGCCGCTTTTTTTCTATATTCACCTTTCTCCATTACATTTAAATGTGAACAAGTTAGACCAGACAAGTACCATAATACAGGTGGTTTTTTAGTATTAGGAGGGATAAAAACAGAAAAAATCATTTCACAATTATTTACTGTAGATTTATGACTATATACCGACTGTCGCCCCCCAAAAGATAATGTTTCCGTTAACCTCTTCATTAGAAAACAACTACAGATCTTATAGATTCGCCTGCATGCATTAAATCAAAACCTTTATTTATATCTTCTAAGTCAAGGGTATGAGTAATCATTGGATCAATATCAATTTTCCCTTGAAGATACCATTCAACAATTTTAGGAACATCTGTTCTACCTCTTGCTCCACCAAAAGCTGTGCCTCTCCAACTCCTTCCAGTAACTAATTGAAAAGGTCGGGTCTTAATTTCTTGGCCTGCACCAGCAACACCAATAATAATACTTTCTCCCCAACCTTTGTGGGCACACTCCAATGCTTGTCTCATGACATCTACATTACCGATACACTCAAATGAATAATCAGCACCTCCACCTGTTAATTCAACTAAGTGATTAACCAAGTCACCCTTAATTTCACTAGGGTTAACAAAATGAGTCATTCCAAATTTTTTGCCCCAAGGCTCTTTTTTGTTATTCATATCAACGCCAACAATCATGTTAGCCCCAACCATTCTCAAACCTTGGATAACATTCAGACCTATTCCGCCAAGCCCAAATACTACAGCATTGCATCCTGCAGAAGCTTTTGCTGTATTAATTACGGCTCCTATACCTGTTGTAACACCACAACCAATGTAACAAATTTTATCAAAAGGAGCTTTTTTGTTTACTTTAGCAAGCGCAATTTCTGGAACTACTGTATGATTTGAGAAAGTAGAAGTCCCCATATAATGCAAAATAGGCTTTCCATTTATTGAAAATCTACTTGTACCATCTGGCATAAGACCTTTACCTTGAGTAGTTCTAATTGCTTGACACAAATTTGTTTTTGGATGCAAACAATACTCACATTCCCTACATTCTGGAGTATATAAAGGAATAACATGGTCACCCTCTTTTAATGACGTAACACCTTTACCAATTTCCCTTACTATTCCTGCTCCTTCATGACCTAATATAGCTGGGAAAAGACCCTCTGGATCATCTCCGGAAAGGGTGAATTCATCTGTATGGCATATACCGGTTGCTCTAATTTCAACCAAAACTTCACCTGGACGAGGGCCTTCCAAATCAACTTCCATAATTTCAAGTGGTTTACCAGCTTCGACAGCAACTGCAGCTTTAGTTTTCATAATTCCCCCTTTTCAATATATATAGCTTTAATTATTATGGTTTTATATCGATGACTTGCAAGATTTTTTAGTATATATAATTACGCTAGTCTTTTTTATTGGGGAGTTAGTATATGAGTTTTGTTGAAACAGAGATAAATGGACAGATTATGACTATAAGACTTAATCGTCCAGAAAGATTGAATGCATTAAGCACAGTCATTCGAACAGGAATGGCAGAAGCATTTAATAGGTTTCACGAAGATAATGACCTTGAAGTTGCTATTTTAACGGGAACAGGTAGAGGTTTTTGTGCTGGTGAAGACATGAAAGAGTCAATAGATCGCGGTATACCAGGTTCCCCAAAAGAATTTGTAGAAGAAAATTTGGTTGATCCATTTCAAACAGGTGCTCTTCAAAAACCTGTCATCGCTGCAGTCAACGGTTTTGCTATGGGTGGAGGCTTTATGCTAGTAGAAAGAACTGATTTAAGAATAGCTGTAAAAGAAGCTATATTTGAAATGTCTGAAGCGAAACGATGGCTTCTTGGTGGTTATAACCATGGTCATTATGGAAACCTTCCTCATCCTATTGCTACTGAAATGGCTTTTGGATATAGAATATCAGCTGAAAGAATGCATCAAGTAGGGTTTATTAACCGTTTAGTCGATGCAGAAAACCTAATGTCCGAAGCATATTCCATGGCAGAGCATCTGCTAACATTACCACCTGCTGCCAGAGTGAATACGCTTTACATGATGAAGCATATGGCCCCTAAAATTAGTCCTAATATTGCTGCATTAGCTGAAAAATTACATCTTCATGGGGATACAGAAGATAGAATGGAAAGCAGGAGAGCTTTTGCTGAAAAAAGAAAGCCTAACTTTAAAGGTTGGTTAAAACCAGAAGACAGGTACAACATGCCAAAACTTGAGGAAAATTAGAGGTTAAAAATGGATGAAAACAGTGGAGCTCTTTCAGGTCTTAAGATAGTTGCATGTTCAACGGCTCAAGCAGGAACTGTCCCATACATGCTTATGGCTGACCTAGGAGCGGAAGTTATAAAAATTGAAACCCCTGGCAAAGGTGACATGAATAGAAATTCCGGGTTTTTAATGGGATCAACAGGATCATTCTTTGAAACAAATAATAGAGGTGTCAAAAGTTTAACTCTTAATCTTAAATCAGAAAGAGGACAAAAAATTCTTCACGAATTAATTAAAGATGCTGATATATTCGGCCAAAATTTTAGGCCAGGTGTAGCTGAAAAATTAAACTTTGATTACGATACTTTAAGCAAAATAAATCCTAAAATAGTTTATGCTTCAGTTTCTGCCTACGGTCCTGATGCTCCTGATGGTCACCTACCTGGCACCGATGCAGTCGGACAAGCACTTAGCGGTATAGCCGAAGCTTATTCCATACCTGGAAATAATTTGCGAACTGGTGTGGCATCAGTGGCAGACGAAACTTGCGCTATACTGACATTTGGTGGGATTTTAGCAGCCTACATAAACGCCCAGAAAACAGGAAAAGGACAAAAACTAGAAACCTCTCTTGTAGGAAGTGCCTTTAGACTTCTAGGTTGGACAATGACAACAGCTATGTGGAGCAATAAGCCCCCAATTACTGGGGCAAGAATAAATGGAACCAGAGAAAGACCTGGAATTGCTGCCTGTTTCAATGATATAGATGGCAAACCCTTCGCAATGCAGCTTGATCCAAATGATTGGCAAGACGCCATGAAGGCATTAAATTTTTTTGAAATTTTAGAAAAAGAAAATTTAATTGATCTTGGTCTTGCATTTGAGTCAGAAGAAAATAAAACTAGAATTCTGAATAGATTAGCTGAATTATTTTCTACTAATAAGAGGGATCACTGGATATCAATTTTAAGAAAAGCTGATATGATTTCGACCCATGTTAATACTATGTTAGAGGCTTCCAATGATCCAAACATAGTTGAAAACAATTATGTGGCTGAGGTTTGGTATCCTGAACTCAATAAAAAAATGAAAGTTCACGGAACTCCATGGAAGTTTTCAAAAACACCTGCAAATATTAAAAGAGCACCTAAGCTTGGAGAACATAATAGAGACATTCTTTCCAAGCTTGGTTATAATGAAGATGAAATTAAAGACTTAACCAACAATAACATTATTTAATAACTGACATTTCTTTAACAAATTTTTTGAAATTGGCTACATAATGTTTTGATGATCTTGTCATGTTGTCTATCATTTCTTGACTTAATTCCCTAACAGCTTTAGCTGGTGAACCAACTATAAGAGATCCATCAGGAAACTCTTTATTTTCTGTAACTAAGGCGCCGGCTCCTACTAAACAATTATTACCTATTTTAGCATTATTTAAAATAGTAGCTCCCATGCCTATCAAAGAATTATTGCCAATTGTGCAGCCATGAATAATTGCATTATGACCAATAGTACAATTATCGCCAATTGTCACAGGACAACCTGGATCAACATGGATTATAGTGTTTTCCTGTATATTAGTTTCATTGCCAATTTTAATAAGGTCATTGTCCCCTCTTAAGACAGATCCAAACCAAATCCCTACATCTTTTCCTAAAATAACATTGCCAATAACATGAGAGTCTGGCGCTACCCAATAAAATTCTTCTTCGGGTAATTGTGGTTTCTTTTCACCTAAACTATAAATCGGCATTTAATCTCCTATTAAATAATAATTGTTTTAGTCTATTTAGATAATATACTTTTTATTTTTAGTTAATATCTTTATTGTAATCATTATAGTTTTTTTAAATAAATTACAGAATTATAAAATTTCATTGAAGGAAAAATGATGGAACTACTAAATAGCAAGGATAGTCTAGGTGGTGAAATTATTGGTATTGACCTTAGTCAAACATTAAACCCTGAAGAACTTGCCTATATCAATAAATCTTGGGATGAAAGACTAGTTTTGCTTTTTAAAAAACAAAATTTAAATGATCTAGAACTCATAAATTTTAGTAAAAATTTTGGTGAACTGGATCCACCTGGGCCTAACCCATACGGAGTAAAATTTTTACCAGAATTCCCTGAAATAAATGTTATTTCTAATGTTAAAAATAATGAAGGTGTCCCTATTGGAAATCTTGGAGATGGTGAAGCGGTATGGCATGCTGATATGACTTACCAGGAGATACCACCCAAAGCTGGAATTTTATATGCTTTAGAGGTACCATATAATCAAGGTAATACACATTTTGCCAATATGGCTCTTGCTTATGAAGAGCTTCCTGATCACCTTAAAAAAAAGGTTGAAAATAAAATATTAATACATGATTCTGCGCACAATAGTGCAGGCATGTTAAGAAAAGGTTATACGGAAGTTAGCAGTCCAACTGAAACTCCAGGAGCTAGGCACCCAATCGTAATAAAAGATAAAAATACAAATAGAAAACTTCTTTTCCTAGGTAGGAGACCTTATGCCTATATTCTTGGATTAGAATTAAACGAAAGTGAAAACCTACTAGATGAAATTTGGAATCACGCAACACAGGAAAAATATACATGGACTCAAAAATGGGAAAAAGGTGATTTACTTATGTGGAAAAATTTAAACGTTCTTCACAAAAGAGATGCCTTTGATCCTTCAACAAGACGTATAATGCATAGAACACAAATAAAAGGTGATGAAAGAATTTCTATCTAATTTTTAAAAGATTAGTTGATTTATTTTAAAGTAAAATGCAGAGTCTAACTAGTTTTAAAATTTGGGAGAGAAATATGAGAATTATAAAAAACACTTTTAGAAGGAGCGTCCTAAAAACTGGTTTAGCTGTTGCAGCTATTTCTGGTATTAGTTCATTGGGTTTAATTTCTACAGCAAGCGCTGACAAATATCCTAGTAAGCCAATAGAGTTGGTAATCCACGCGAAATATGGAGGAGGAACAGACACAACTGCAAGAATGGTGTCCATAAGAACACGTAGAAATCTAGATGCAGATATTTCTATTGTTTCAAAACAAGGTGGTTCTGGTACTAAAGCTCAAAATTATGTTTTATCTAAACCAGCTGATGGCTACACAATTATGGCTCTTACGCAATCGCACCTCTACACAATGGCTCGAGGCAAATCTAATATGAAAATTGATGATATTGTTGGGGTTGCCAGAGCTATGGATGACCCAACTTTCATAACAGTTTCTGGTAAAGGAAAATTCAAGACACTTGAAGATCTGATAAACGCTTCTAAAAAAGCTCCTTTAAATTGGGGCGTTGCTCAAATTGGTGGAACTGAACATATTGGTCTAGCGCAATTTGCTAAGGAGGCAGGAATTAAATTTAAAGTTGTTCCCTTCGGTTCAGGAGCACAAATGGTCCAAGCATTAATGGCAGGAAAAATAGATGCCACTTTACCAAACGTGAGTGAAGCTGCAAACCAAGTGGCAGATGGCAGCTTTAGAGCTCTAGCTGTTATGGCAGAGAATAGACTTGGGGATTATCCTGATGTTCCTACTACCTTTGAGAAAGGTATTAAGGCTAAATGTTCAACCACAAGAGGTTATGCTGTTTTAGCTTCAACTCCTAAACCAATTGTTGATCAAATTTCAAAAGCGATGGTTAAAGCTATGAAACATGATGTTTTTAAAAGTTATCTAGCAGGTGCTGGTTTATCAGTAGAAACAAGTGTTGCTGGCACAGAGGTTTGGGATAAACAATTAAAAGAAGAATATCAAGTTGCAGCTTCAGCGCTTAAAGAGCTTGGTTTAATAAAATAAAAATACAGGCTTTTTAAAAATGGCAAATGACAAAAACACACCCACGAATGTGGGTGTGTTATTTAACAAAAAAGATACTATCATAGCGCTTATAATGCTTGTGCTGATAGCATTTCTTTGGTTTGAAACTTCTAAATTTGAGAAAGTTCCTGATTTATTTTCAAACAATATTCCTCCAGAAATGTTTCCGCAAATTCTGCTTGTAATTATTCTTGGGATGGCTTTAATTATTCCTTTTGAACACATTTTTCTTAAAAAAAGTGGTAAAAATATTGATTCAGCTAGATCCAAACCTCTAGAAAAATCTACAATTGGCACAATGGTAATTTTATCTGCTCTGATTGCATCTTCTCAGATATTAGGAGCTGCTTTGACAATAATAGCGATAAGTATATCGCTACCATTATATTGGGGAGAAAGAAACTTAAAGGTTTTAATTACATACGTAATAGGTTTCCCTTTATTTGTTATAGTGTTGTTCAATATAATTCTTGGTGTTCACTTTGAACCTGGGTTACTAGAGTATTTAAAAAATTAATGGGGATTGATCTTTGGAAGATGTAGCAAAAGGTTTAGGACTACTTTTAGAATTTGAAAACATAATTCTAATTCTTACTGGAGTTTTAATAGGAGTGTTAGTTGGCGCTTTGCCAGGTCTTAGCTCTCCCATGGCTATAGCCTTATTAATTCCATTTACTATTTCATTAGACCCTGTTGCTGCAATCTCCATGATGGCTGCTTTATATTGTGCAGGAACATTTGGAGGATCTATTACTGCAATTTTAATAAATGCACCAGGTGCTCCACCTGCAGTGGCAACTGCATTAGACGGTTATCCAATGGCAAAAAATGGTGAACCAGGTAGAGCTCTCGGTTTAGCAGCCGTATCTAGTGTTTTTGGTGGAGTTTTTAGTTTAATTGTTTTTATATTTGCAGCTCCATTATTAGCTCAAATAGCGCTAGAATTTGGACCGGCAGAATATTTTGGACTTGCTGTTTTTGCATTGTCCATGCTTGCTTCCATGAGTGGAAAATCATCATTAAGGAACCTTATTTCTGGATTGGTTGGTGTCCTTATTGGTACAATTGGAATTCATCTAACCACTGGTGTAGAAAGATTTACATTTGATATTCCAGAACTTGAAGAGGGTATACACTTTGTTCCAGTACTTATAGGTCTATTTGCTGTTAGTGAATTATTCAAACAATCAGAAAAACTAAATGCAGTTGTTGAAAGGATACATGCTAAAGCATTAAAGCTTCCGTCATTATTAGAACTAAAAAAACTAAAATACACAATTCTTAGATCCTCAGGAATTGGAACTTTTATTGGGATTCTTCCAGCAGAAGGATCTACAGTAGCGGCAATAATAGGCTATAACGAAGCTAGAAGATGGTCAAAGGATAAAGATCAGTTTGGTAAAGGGTCTCCTGAAGGTATTGTCGGACCTGAGGCTGCAAATAATGCAGCTGCCGGTGGAGCAATGGTGCCCACTTTAGCTTTGGGTATACCTGGGAGCGGCTCTACAGCATTAATACTTGCAGCATTAATAATGCACGGATTTAGGCCTGGACCTTATCTTATAAGTGAAACTCCAGAGTTTGTTTATGCTATTTTCGGTGCTATGCTTATAGCTAACTTAGGGTTTTTATTCATTGGATTAATTGGAGCCAAATTTTTTTCATTAGTTGCTTTTATTCCAAAAAAATTATTGTGGCCTTCAGTATTTATTTTTTCAATGATTGGTTCATACTCTTTTGCCTCATCCATGTTTGATGTTTGGGTTATGCTTGCTGCCGGTCTACTTGGTTATTTCATGGATAGGAATGGTTTTGGAGCAGCTCCATTAGTTATGGGATTAATTTTAGGAAAATTAGTTGAAGAAAGCTTCTCTCAATCGATGATTATTCATGATAATAATTTCTTTGCCTTGTTGGAAAGTCCGGTAGTACTGCTATTTTTTGTATTAACTTTTTTAAGTTTATCATCTCCATTTTGGACGAAATTTTTCTCTAAAAAATAATTAGAAAGATAATTATATATTATGAAAAATAATTATACTTCTATTGCAGAAATCTATTCGAAATGGGCCTTTAATTTAAAAAACATAGATATTCCTGAAGAAGTACAAAATAAACTGCAAATAATTGTTATGGACTCAATAGGATTAATGGCTTCTGCTAAAAAAGAGCCATATGTTGTTAGTCTTATTAATGCTCTCAAAGAAAATGGTAATTGTATTTTAGTTGGTCATGAATACAAAACCTCTCCATTCAATGCATCTATTATTAATGGTACATCTGTCCATGGTGAAGATTTTGACGATACATTTGAAGGTACTCCTGTTCATGTTGGCGCGGTTATGGTGCCTGCGATGTTATCTGCGGTACAAGCCAATAATTTGTCTGGATCAGAATTTTTAAGGGGATTAGCAATTGGTTCTGAACTCATATGCAGACTAGCTCTTGTCGCCCCAACGGCAGTTCACAGACAAGGGTTTCATCCAACAGCGATTTTTGGAGCTTTTGGATCTTCTATTGGTATTTCTTCGGTAATAGGTAGTGATATCAAACAAATGAGCTCAGCCTTAGGTGTTGTTGGCAGCATGGCGTCAGGTATAATAGAATATTTGGCAGAAGGAACGTCTACTAAACGACTTCACCCAGGATGGGCAGCTGGATGTGGCTACCAATCTGCTAATATTGCAAAATCAGGATTTATTGGGCCTAGGACTGTATTTGAAGGGAAACATGGTGCTTTCAGCAGTTTTGCTAAAGATACTATTGAGCCTGACTTTTCACATATAACCGATCAATTAGGTACTCGTTGGGAATGTACAAACTTAGCTATTAAACCTTATGCTTGTGGAACTATGGCTCAACCATTTATTGATTGTGCAATTAAACTAAGAGATAAAATTAGTAATATTGAGGAAATTGACAAAATCATTGCCCAAGTAGGTGAAGGAACCGTCCATAGATTATGGGAGCCATTAAAAGAAAAACAAAGCCCTTCATCTCCATATGGTGCAAAATTTTCAGTCCCATATTGTATAGCCATTGGTATTTTAGATGGAGAAGCAGGTTTGATGCAATTCACTGACAGTAGATTGAAAGACTCAGAACTGATGAAATTAACATCTAAAATTAGTTATGAAATAAACCCTAAAGATGAGTACCCCAAAAATTATAGTGGTAATATAAAAGTCTTCAAAAAAAATGGTGAAATTCTATCTGCTAACCAGCCATCTTTAAGGGGAGGGAAAAAAGATCCTTTGAGTATTAAAGAAGTTTACAAAAAATTTGAGGCTAACCTAAATTTTGCAGGAATTAAAAAAAATGAAATCAAAAAACTTAGTAAATTTGTAGAGAATATATTTAAAACAAAAGATTTTAAAAATTTATCTGAAATAGATTTTAACTAATCTATATCTTTGCAACCATCCCCTAATAATAGATTAAAAAAACGTTTCCATTTTTTTCCATAATCACTTCTGTTAACAACCCATTCAACATGTTCTAATAATTTTTTTGAGGAATCAATTTTTATACCCCATAAACCATCAACTTCATTGGGAACAGCAGAATATCTTACATCCGTGATAATATTTTTTGATTTTCCTATACCTAAATAACCTTGAGAAAACCAATTAAATCTCTCTATATCTAAATATTGCTGACTTTTTTTATCTAAGTCATTAAAGTCAATTAAGTTGTCTAGTTTCTTAATCTTGGTTCCTTCACAATATTGTTTAGTTGAAAATAATCTGACTGCATCAACATAATAAAAACCTTTATCCTCATAGATAGATTTCCATAAAAATAGATTTCCTAAACTTGGTTTTACAGTTAAAGCCATACTTTCATGCCCTCTTATTGCAGCAATCGATTTTGCAACTCCCTCAGCCCTAATTGATTGAACTAAACCAAAACCTAAATAAATAAATATATAAATTATACCTAGGAAAGGGATGAATTTATTTTTTCTTAAAACTGCTATTATGACAAACACTATAACTGGTATAGTTAAAAACGGATCGATGACTGAAACATTATTCCAAGAAACCCTCATATCAGAAAATGGCCACAAAAGTTGTGTTCCATAGCTAGTGCAGGCATCAAGTAAACCATGTGTTGCATAACCAATAAAACAAATGAAATAAGTTTCGATCCAACTTAAATATTTTCTAAACAAAAACCTTGTGATTGTTGCTACAAGTAATGCTCCGAAGGGAATAAAAATCAAGGCGTGAGTAAATTGTCTATGAAATTCTAACTTAAGCAATGGATCTGTATCGGACCTGATAAATATATCTATGTCTGGAGCAAGCCCTGCAATGCAACCAAGTATAGAAACTGCCAGTATCTTTTTTTTATTAGCAATTGTTTGAGCGAAGATTGCCCCGAATGCGCCTTGACTTACAGGATCCATATCATAAAACCTTAAGATTAAAATAGCATCTATATACTAAGAATTCTTGACTGTTTACAACTTTATCTTTTAACATATTCATTAAATTTAAAGGAACAATAATGAATCACATGAACTCTATTACTAAAGAATATGACGCAATAATTGTTGGCGCTGGTTTTTCAGGGTTATATCAATTAATATGTTTAAGAGACCAACTTAATCTAAACTGCTTGATTTTGGAAACAGGAGACGATGTAGGAGGAACTTGGTATTGGAACCGTTATCCTGGAGCAAGATGTGACACAGAAAGCCACGCATATTCTTACTATTTTTCTGATGATTTGTTAAAAGAGTGGACTTGGACTGAGAGATATCCTGGACATGCAGAAATAAGAAAATATATGAACTTTGTTGCTGACAAGTTTAATTTGAAAAAAGATATTCAGTTTAATCAAAAAGTAACAAGTGCTAACTTTGACGATTCGAGTAACAGTTGGGAAGTAGTTTCTAATAATAATATTTATTATAAAACAAAATTTTTAATTGCAGCAGTTGGATGTTTGTCAAATACAAATATTCCTAATATTAAGGGACTAAATGAATTTAGTGGAGAGTACTACCACACAGGAAACTGGCCTCAAAACGGTGTGTCCTTTGAAAATAAGAAAGTAGGTCAAATTGGAACAGGTTCTACTGGAATACAAGCTGTACCAGTTATAGCAGCTGAGGCTAAACACTTAACAGTTTTTCAAAGGACTGCTAATTATAGCATACCTGCAAGAAATCAACCTTTGACAGAACAATTTAAGAAACATGTAAAAGAAAATTTTAACTTTTATAGAGAACTTATAAAAAAAACCCCAAATGGTCACCCGTTTGAAATATCAAAAAGACTAGTTTCTGATGTAGATGAAAAAGAAATGAATGAAATATATGAAAAAGCTTGGGAAAAAGGAGGATTACAATTCAGAGCTACTTTCAATGATTTAATAACTAATCTTGAAGCTAATAAAACTGCATCCGAATTCATTAAAAGAAAAATTAAGGAAATAGTTAAAAATAAAAAATTTGCTAAAATTTTGTCAGATATTGATCATCCTTATGCCGGTAAAAGACCGCCAATCGACAGTCATTATTTTGAAGCTTACAACAGAGATAATATCGACTTAATAGATTTAAAAACTGATCCAATTGAACACATTGATAGGAATGGTATAAAAACAAAAAATAATCACTTTGATTTAGATATTATTGTTTTTGCAACAGGCTATGATGCTATGACCGGTCCACTTCTAAATATGAATATTACTGGGAAGAATAATTTGTCATTAAAAGAAATTTGGCAAGACGGGCCTAAAACATATTTAGGACTGCAAGTACCTGGTTTCCCTAATTTATTTACCGTAACTGGACCAGGTAGTCCCTCAGTCTTAACTAATATGCCCATGGCCATAGAACAACATGTTGAATGGATTAGAGATTGTATTCAATTCATGATTAAAAAAGAATATAAAACCATAGAAGCAAATAACGAGGATGCAGAAGTATGGGGAGAGGAAGTTAATTCGGTTGCGAATAAGACGTTACTGCCTACTGTAAAACATTCATGGTATTTAGGTGCCAATATTCCAGGTAAACCCCAGGTCTTTATGCCTTATGCCGGCGGCCTTCCAAGATACAGTGAAATTTGTGAAGATATTAAAAATCAAAACTATAAAGGTTTTATTTTAGCCTAGTAATCAAATCTCTAAATTTTGCTGTATCTTATTCAAGTTGGATCTGATTTTCTTAATTCTTTCTTCAAGAGCATTCTTCTTCGGTGGATTGTTAGATGATAATTGATTAAGTAGGATAGATATTTCTTTAGCTAACTCATTACTTTGTCTGTTTGAGTCAATAAGCCTTATTTGAGTTTTTCTTAATAATGCACCCAATATCACATTTGATTTCATCATCTTAGTAAAATATGATTTAGGTATTTTTTTAGCTAACAATTTCTGATTACATACTCTAGCAGTAACAGTTCTGGGAATATCTAATAAAATAGAGCTTTCACCAAATATTTCACCTATACCAAGTCTATTTAGTTTTAAGCCATCTTTAGTTTCTATATTTACAAAACCTTCTAAAATGAGATATGCTTCTTTTGGAATGCTACCTGCTTCATAAATAATTTCACCAGGTTCCCAAATAGCTGAAATGCCATTATCAATCATTTAATATCAATTCCTAGAATTATGATCATAATGTTAACCTGTGGGCATAGGTAGTGGTTCCATATAAAAAATATATCCATAAAAAACTAGGTAACAATAAAATAGAAAATAAGCCCACCATTTTTTGGGTTTAAATTTTTTACTTTCTTCATTAACAATATCTAATTCTTCTTTATAATTTTTATAATATCTGATCATAAAATTTGATCTAGCCACTAAAGTCTCCATCTAAATTTTTTAAAGTTATAAGTCAAAAAAAATTGTCTCTTTATCACCCTGTAGAAAAACATTAAATAAATAATCGTTTTTATCAATTTTTTTTGCTAGCAAAGAACTTATATCATTATTATTATTCATGATGAATGATATTAAAGGATCATTCGTTAAATTATCATCATCAAAATATATTCTAGTGTTAAGAGTCATGTTTAATCCTCTAGAAGAAATTAATAATGAAATATGGGGGCTATAAAGTTTACCATCAAAACTTTTAACTGAGCCAGGTTTTATTGTAGTAAGACTAAATTTTTTTGTAACTTTGTCAGGAACAAATCTTGCAAAACCATTATGGCCAAAATAGTTGCCATCTTCGTCACACTGCCATGTTTCTAACAAAACATCATCGACAGCTTCTCCATTTCCATCTAAAATAGAACCTGATATTTTTATAAAATCTTTATCTTTTTTTTCAGGAAAAGGATTTGCCCCAATATCATTTTTATAAATTCCAGGAATACCAATAAAGTTAGGTAGACATCCTATGTGCAGAAAAGGTCCTGCTGTTTGAAAGGGAGTTTCTTTATGAACATTCTTCATGAGATCCATCTTAAAGACCCTCTTTTCTATTTTCAAAATAAGTTTGATTTATTCCTCTTAAAATAATATCAAATTTGTAAGCAAGTATGTTATGTGAAACAGCTCTTGATACATCAAGTTTACCTATTAGACTATTTTTTATCTTATCATCTGGTATTGAATTCACCATAGGACATAATTTGATCAAAGGATCACCTTCAAAATACATTTGGGTAATTAATCTTTGCCCAAAACTTTCTCCAAATATTGAGAAATGAATATGCATTGGTCTCCATTCAATGCCACGGTTAGGATAAGGATATGGTCCTGGTTGAATTGTAAAAAATTCATATGATCCATTTGTTTCTGTAACATATCTTCCACAACCAGCAAAATTAGGGTCAATAGCTGTTGGGGTTTTATCATTTGGATGCATATATTTACCAGAGGCGTTGGCTTGCCATATTTCTATAAGAGCTCCTTTAACTGGTTTCAAAAATTGATCTTTTACAGTGCCATAAACCTGTATTTTATGACCTATTGGACTCTTATTGTTTTTGGAAAAATTTAAAATTAAATTATTATCATTTTTTCCAATAATATCTTTGCTGAAAACAGGACCTGAAACTTCAGATATGGTCGAAGGAAAAGAAATTTTATCCTTACGAGGAGCTCTCAAAATACTAGATTTATAATTTGGATAATATATATGAGGCTGATAGTTAAAGTCTCTTTTAAGAAGCGATTTATTTTTCATATTTTTACAAAAGCAATTTACTAATTTATATAAAATTTAAAAGGTAGTCCTAAATAATTTTCAGCTAAAAGAGCCTAGGATGCAAATGAATTTTCTAAATACTCCAACTCAGAGTTTTGCATACATTGATTAAAATCATATTTTATTTTGTGCTCCATACCATTCTTGTTATAGGTAACAAAAGGATTTTTTTTCTAAACCTTGTGGCCATACATTCTCAATACTGTTAATTACATCTACCATTTTCTTTTTCTATCATATCATATAAGTCTTTAATTATCTCTGTTTGTCCATAAACTGTAACGTGTTTATCTGTTAACTTTTTAAGATCTATTCTAAAACCATGATTTTTAAACGATAATTGAATTCCATCTGGAAACGAAAATCTTAAGAACTAAACACCAAATGGACCACCTTTATGATAACAACTTTTGTTCTCATTATAATTTACCTTCGATAATTATGAGTATGATTTTAAATATATAACCAGCAGCACTAAACAGCAGACTATTTGTAAAAAATTAATAAAAACAGATAATTTATGAAGCTTCTTAAACTTAATATCTTTAGCTTCATCTTTTGCTTTATTAATCATTGGCATAAGAACTTGTCTAGAAAAAATAAAAGCTAATGTTATGAAAACAAAAAAAAGTAATGAGACAGTATCTTGTTTTAGGGCTGAAATTATCAAGCCTAATGAACTTAACAAAGTCCCAAACAAGTAATATTTAGGAAAAAATATTCTAAGAAATTCTGATGATTGTTTCTCGTCTAAAACTTTAAAAACTGAAGTAGCAACGACAACAGGAAAAAATATCATAAAACTTAGAATTGCCGACGTTATTAAAGTTAACAATCTTTACTCCTCAAAATAAATAATGAATTTTAAAAATTTGTATTCTAAGTTAGATAGTAACACATAGTAATCATTGTTTTAATAAAAGAATTGTTTGGATATTAAGATGAAAAAAGATAATAATTCCTATTCAGTTGAATGTTTAATTTCTCAAAATGAAATAAAAAGTCGTATTACTGAGCTAGGAAAAAAAATAAATAAGCATTATATCAAAACTGAAAAACTCCTAGTAGTTGGTTTACTAAGAGGTTCATTCATATTTATAGCTGATTTAGTAAGAGAATTAAAAATACCAGTTGAGGTGGATTTCATGACAGCCTCTAGTTATGGCAATTCAATGGAATCTTCTCATAACATCAGAATTCTAACTGACTTAAATACTGATATAAAAAATTTAGATGTCTTATTGGTAGAAGATATTATTGATACAGGACACACACTCAATCAAGTTATCAAGTTACTGAAAAACCGTAAGCCAAAAAGTTTAGAAGTTTGCTGTTTACTTAATAAGTTTTCTCGAAGAGAAACAAATATTAGTAGTAAATGGGTGGGTTTTGATATTCCTGATGAATTTGTTGTTGGATACGGAATAGACTATGCCCAAGATAATAGACATCTACCTTTTATAGGTAAGGTAGTTAAAAATTAATTACTAACAAAACTAAGTTATTTTTGAAAACTCCTCTAGATTTATCTTAGATGAATACTCTACCTTAACTTTAGCTCCAAGGTTTAATAACAATCTTAATAGCATCGTCTATTCTTTCTCTTGCATATTTTAGAGCAGTAGGAAGATCCTTAAGATCAAATGTATGAGTATGCACTAGTTTGGCATCAAATCTCTTTTCTTTCATGAACTCCATAGCTCTATGTGTAGCACTTTTACCTTCACCTCTAATTCCAAACATATAAATATTATTTATAACCATATGAGGTATATTAATTTTAACTGGGTCGTGAGGAAAAGCTGCAAGACATATTTTGCCTCCTCTGTTAGTCATCATAATTGCATCATTAAGGGCCTGTTCTGTTCCTGCACATTCTACAACATAGTCAACTCCCTTTTTGCCAACTATGGATTTAACTGACTCTACGATATCCTTTTCTCTTTTAATATTTAGAATATGGTCAGCTCCAAGCTTCTTCCCAATTTCAAGACGACTATCTCTAGTACCAATTAGAATAACAGGCCCTGCGCCTAATGCTTTTGCAACAGAAACACCCAATAAACCTATAGGTCCTGGTCCTATAACGACTAAACTTTCCCCTGCTATTAATCCACCTAACTCCGTAAGTCCATACATAGTTGTTCCTGCAGTAACAACTAAAGTGGCCTCTTCGTCAGACATATCATCTGGAACTTTAATTAGAGTATTAATATTATTTATAGCAAACTGCTTGAAGCCCCCATCCGTTGTAAATCCGTTTGCTCTATGTCCTTTGTCAAAATCTCCATAATTAAGTCCATAATTATGACATGACGTATACATACCCATTCTACATCTTTTACATTGCCCACACCCTGAGTGAATTTCTACAGTTACTCTATCGCCAATATCAAATTCATCAACTGAGGGTCCTAAGGCCACAACAGTTCCCATATATTCATGGCCAGGAGTGAAATTTTTATTAAATGGTAATCCTCCCTGGATCAAAGCAGGAGGACCGTGACTAATAACATCAAGATCTGTAGCGCAAATGGCAACTGCATCAATTTTAACTAATACCTCTGCTTTCCCAGGCATTTCTACTGGCTTGTCTATTAAAAAAATTTCATTAGGGTTGCCTAAAACCCATGCTTTCATTGTTTTTGGGATTGGAAAATTTTTAGAAGTTTTTCCTGTAAATTCTCTTAACATACTAAATCCTCATAAAACTTAATGAATCCATGTAATAAATATTTTGTCAAATAAGATTATTTATTGTGTTGTATGTTTTTTTTTATATATTCTCGCCATGCAGTAAAAAGACCAGATCCAATAACTATTATTGCTCCAATTACTATCATTAAATCTATGCTTTCAGAAAAAACTGTTACTCCAATTATGGAACCGAAGACTAGTTGTAAATATGAAAAGGGCTGGATAACAGAAGCTTCAGCTACTTGTAGTGTTTTTACCATCATGAAATGAGAACTGGCACTAAGCAAACACATAATCAGAAGCCATAAGAAGTCTTCCCTTAATATGTCTTCCCATATAAAAAAACTTATTATTGTCATAGTAACTGTTCCACCTATACCAGCCCAGAAAAAACTGGTGATAGCAGAGTCTAGTCTAGAAACATAACGAGTTAAAATGAGGTATACAGCAAACATTATAGCCCCAACTAATGCGTAAATCGCTCCATCTGAAATAACATTTGTTGTTGGCCTTAAAATAATTATTACTCCAACAAAACCAACAAATATAGCCGTCCATCTCCTCCAGCCAAACTTCTCACCTAAAAAAGGAACGGATAAACCTGCGACTATTAGAGGATAACATGCAATAATTGCATGCGTTTCTACTAATCCTAATAAGGTAAAAGTATATACTACTAAACAATTATTTAGAGATAAAATCATTCCTCTAGAAAACTGAGTAAACGGTTGTTTGGTATAAAGTATTTTTTGAAAACTATTTTTAACAAACAAACAAGTTATAGCCATTACCAAAGCTATAAACCAATACCGCATTGTGACTAATGTAAATACATTATTATTCTCTGCTAAATACCTTGAAACACCATCCATGGTTGAAAACATAAAAGTAGTAACAACCATTAGGCTTATTCCTAAAAGGACATTATTTTGCATTTATTAAAAACTCTAGATAAGAAGTGAAGTTGTAATATATATCTTTTAAAAAAACTAACAATCAATAAAAAAGAGGTCATAGACCTCTTTTTTTAATTTAGGGAATATTTGTAAATTACTTTATAGTTTTAATTACGTCTTTGACTGATAAAATTTAATTATTTAACAATTTATTTTGTAACTTTATAATTTTCTCTATATGAAATTGTGCTTCTTCATTTTGATATTTATCAAAATCACCAATTGGCGGTCTGCAAATACTTGTTTCAAAAATTCCTTCTCTTTTTCTTAACAATTTATAAAACCTAATCGAAATATCAATATGTTGGTGAGCAAAAGATAAAGTTGGAAGTATTTCAAAGAATAAATTTCTAGCTTTTTCAAATTTATTTTGTACAAAAAAATTATAGATCGAATTATATAAAATTTCCATCGTGGATGGAATAAAAGCGTGGACTCCTCTTTGTAGAGCTTCAATCATCCCCATTATAGCCCAACCACCACTTAGGTGTAATTGGTTATTAGTAGCTTGTAAAACTCTTGAATATTTGGGACCAGAATGCAGCACTTCTATTTTTAAAGCCTTGAATTTTTTAATATTTTTATACAAATTTAAAATATCTTCATCTTTCATTCCATTATCTGTCCACGACAAATCTTGAATCATAAGATGTTCTGGACCTACTTCAGAAATTTCTAAAAAGCATTTTAAAAGTTCCTCTCCAGATAAGTTATCTGGAGCTTGGCATAAAAACCATTCTGCTCCTGCTTCTTTAGCTAATAAAGATAATGCAATTCTATCTTTTTGTTCTTTTGCACTACAACTTACAATTAGAGGCACTCTACTTCGGTTGTAACTAA
>Ga0181599_1000796_pt1 | contig 32551 bp, 25 predicted proteins | sample 041ome_3_FD_148658 | JGI IMG/M metagenome (GOLD analysis project Ga0181599, IMG submission 148658) | Coastal salt marsh microbial communities from the Groves Creek Marsh, Skidaway Island, Georgia - 041405US metaG (spades assembly) | ecosystem: Environmental > Aquatic > Marine > Intertidal zone >...
TGCAGCGACCCCATCATGCGGCAAAGGCGTGCCGGCGTCGTCAGTAATTTTCAGATCCACACCGAACACGCGGCGACCTTGGAATTGTTGCAAATCCAATCGTTCGGTCAAGGATAAAGTGTCTTGTTGCGCTTTGGGAAGGATCCCGTGCGTTCCGACGGGGCTCATTTCTGTCATGCCCCATGCGTGGCACACAGAAACGCCTGCTTCTTCAAAACGTTGGATCATTGCGCGTGGCGCGGCGGATCCGCCAATCACAACCGATGAAAACCCGCGTGGGATACGGCCATTTTTGTTGATTTCGCCTTGCAGCCCCAACCAAACCGTGGGCACGCCCCATGCCGAATTGACGCCTTCGTCATCCATCAGTTTGAACACCGACGGACCATCCAAAGCCCCGCCCGGAAATACAAGCGACGCACCAGCCAAGGGTGCGCCATAGGGCAGCCCCCACGCATTCACATGGAACAGCGGTACGACCGGTAAAATACGTGTGCCTTCTTGGACAAAACGCCCCAAACTGATGCAAAGCGACAGGGCATGCAACACAGTTGAGCGATGCGAATACAGCGCGCCTTTCGGATTGCCTGTGGTTCCCGATGTATAGCATAGCCCACAGGCTGTGTTTTCATCCAATTCGGGCCAGTCATAGGTATCGGGACAATCTGCGATCAAATCCTCATAACACAAAAGATCCAGATCACTGGCCGGCATGTGATCACGATCCGTCATCACAACGATTTTCATCCCCTGTGGCAACTGCGCGGACAGCGCATTCAGGATCGGCACAAAGGTTGTATCGGCAAATATCACGCGATCATCGGCATGATGGGTGATATAGGTCATTTGCTCTGCGCTCAGGCGCGGGTTGATCGTGTGGCACACAGCCCCCATGCCGCTGATCGCGTAGTATAATTCAAAGTGACGATATCCGTTCCACGCCAAGGTTGCGACGCGGTCGCCTTGTTTGACACCCAACCGATCCAAAGCATGGGCCAATTGCGCCACGCGTTTATAGGCATCTGAATAGGAATACCGATGAATATCACCCTCGGTCCGCACCGAAACGATTTCGGCGTTGCGATGGTTATCGGACGCAAATTTCAGAATTTCAATAATGGACAGTGGTCTGTGCATCATTTGGCCAAGCATTTCAGTCCTCCCATTTTTTGTTTGATAAAAGTGGGAAACCGCCGACTTTGCAAGCCCAGTCTTGGGCAATCTGACACGACGTTACGTTTCTGTTTCTTGGATCAGTGACAATTCAGGCGCCGCAATATGGCGCAGGTCTTCGATGGTCAGCGGATAGGTCGGCTTGGACAGACGATTGCGCACGACCCAAATCAATCGTTCCTGCGCACGGGTGATCGCCACATAGGCCAAGCGCTTCCACAAAGGCTGCCCTGCTTCGCTGCGTCCCATGCGCGCGGCGGTAAAAAGATCCGGCGCAAAAACCTGTACCGTGTCCCATTGCGATCCTTGTGCCTTGTGAATGGTTACAGCTGCACCATGCAAGAACGCAGCCCCCATTCGGGCGGCAAAGGGGATGAATGGTTCCTCTTCCTCAACGTTTTCGATTTTCACGATGGATGCCGCGGACACTTGGGGATCTTCGGCGCCTATCACGTGCAATCGCGAAAATCCTGGTTTGCGACCCGGCCCGAGATAGACAACTTGTGCACCCTTGATCAAACCGCGCGCCTCAAGATCAATCCGCTTTTTGCGATGCTTCAAGGGCAGTTCGATACCGTCGCAAATCAATGGTTCGCCCTCTAACAAGGCGTCTTCGGGCGCATTGTACACTTTGCGAAAGGCTTGGATCAATCGAATGCGCGTTGCATTGCGCCACACCAACACAGGGCTGCGGGCCATTAAATCGACCTCAACGCGTTGCCCCCATTGAACACGATCATCGACACGCGATTTGTCTTCGATCATCTGTTCAAATTCATGAAACTGCAGCGCAGGATCGGCCAGAGCATGGGCCAAATCCAGAATTGGGTTGTCTTGGGTTTGACGATGCACACGGCTGAGGGTTTTCTTTTGCGTCTCGGGCAGTTTGTCAAACACCATTGTTCCCGATTGATTTACTGGGGCGAGCTGCGCGGGATCGCCAAAAAGGACAAGTGTGGGAAAAATTTCCTTTAGATCGTCAAACTGACGGTCGTCCAGCATTGATGCTTCGTCAACAAACCCGATATCAAGCGGGTTTTCGCGCCGTTTCCATCCCGTGATGAAATCGGATCCGCGCAAGCCTGCCGCCGCCAAGGCCCCCGGAATAGATTTGGCGACCTGATAAAAATCATATGCGCGATCAAGCGCTTCGTCGGTCAGACCTTCGACATCGGGGCGATCCGCTTCGCCTGCCAACCATTCGGCGATGCGTTCATATTCGGGGTCATATACGGGGGTGTACAAGATGCGATGGATGGTCGTTGCGGGCACGCCGCGCATCCGCAATACGCTTGCCGCTTTGTTGGTCGGGGCCAAGATCGCCAAAGTGCGTTTTTGCTTTGAGCGTCTGCTTTCATAATCGCCGGAAATGATTTCGACACCCGCATCGCGAAGCGCTTTGTACAATTCAGCCAAAAGCAACGTTTTGCCCGACCCCGCCTTGCCCATCAATGCCATAACTGCCGATTGGGCGTCGCGTGGCGGGTATAACATACCGTCTTCGATATCGACGCCCGCGCCTTTCAAAACCTGTGTGACTTGGTCATAGGCTTCAGCCTGATCGGATGAAAATGTAACGGCGATTTGTGTCATGGCGCGACACTATCGCGCCAATTCAAAAAGCACCAGAGAAGACTAACCGACTTGGGCCAAACGTTGGTCCGGTCCAAAGGCCAGATCAAACCATTGTCGCGATTGCAGCGGGGATATTCCCGCAATTTTGGCGACACGCTGCCGCAATTCATCGGTAAAGGACCACGTGCCAACGCCGATGAAATCCTTGCCCTCACCCGTCTGCCCCAAAATCTTGGGCTGTGCGCCAATCATGCGGTAAATTCGGATCATACGTTGATCGAACACCCCCACGCATTGTTTCACCCCAAACCCCACCATCACCTCGCCGCCAGCGAGCATCAGGGCATTCGCCGTTAAGCGCGTGGCATGACGCGCCAAACAAAATCGTGTGCATTCCCAGATCAGAGGGCTATTTATAAGATCACCATTCATCAGCTCGGCAAAATGTTCATTCACCATACAGCGCCCCGATGTTGGCAGTAATCGCATCGACCCGCTGTGGGTGCCTTGCGGGGTTTCCCAAATCACATAGAGGGGGTTGAGATCATCATATTCATCCCGCTCAAACCCGTTTTCATCGACACTGACATCCCAATTCAATCTGGTTTTAAATTGATCTGCGCGGTCGCGAAACATTGTGTCCCGCAATTGGGGGAATTCATCTAATTGATCGGCATAAAGATAACGTAGCATGGGTGGGATCCTTTATTTTCGGGTTCCCAACGCTATCTTAAAAAGATTTAATTTCTGACGAGCGCAACGTCAGAAATTATTTAAAATTAGACGATTATCATGCCTGATGTGATCGCACAGGCAACCGCATGTACGGTGTTCATCGCCCCTAATTTGTGACGCGCGCCTTCGATATAGGCACGCAATGTATGTTCGGAAATGGACATGGTTTGCGCGACCTGAGCGCGGTTATAACCCAACGCCAAAAGCGTCAACGCTTCGTTTTCGCGCGGTGAAAGATGCGCGCGCGGATCCGACATTCGGTCGCCTTCTATTTCCAGAACTTTTTTATTGAAATAATGGGCCAACAAAATCAGATTGCGCCGATTGTCTGTAATAAAGGCGGCCCATTCGTCATCGCTACAATTATGGCTCACCGAAAACAATGCATATTGGCCTTGGGGGCCGCGGATCGGAATGGACAAGCCTTGGTTGCCAACACCATATTCGATTGCATCTGATAAAAATTGTCGTGCCGCTTTGGGGGTCCAATCCAGATTTTTCCAATCCACCGGATGAAAGTGATGCGCACATCCAAGGATCACCGGATCAATCCGCAGATACCCTTTGTCCAAATAACGCTGCACCCAGTCGGGCGAATAGGTTCCAACCCCCAGTTTCGCACCCTTTGCGTTCACCCAATGATACACCATATGATCCACGCAGAACCCATCGCGCAGATCACGAATAATCGGATCCAGATCAGATAATGCGTTTGCTTTGTCCAAGCGTGTAAAGATCAAGTCGATCTGATTTATCTTGTTCAGCTGCGTCAAAGGTGCATCTTTCATTCACAGACGCAATTTCAATCGCCGCAACCATTTGCGTGTCTTCAAGCTGCGCCGCAAGGGTCAACAGATCGTTTTCACGCGAAAAAGTCCGAAGGTCGGTCAATACGTCCAAGATCCAGTCATGTTTCATGATCAGTCTCATCTTCAATGGTTAACAAATCGTTAATACAATCATAGCGCGAAACGCATAATTAACGAAATTCGCTTTTTCCAACCCCCCCAAAAAATGGTGGGGCACTGTTTTGCAACCCTTTGAAAACGCTCATCACGCCCTTTCTCATGCAAAAGGGCACCGAATCAACCGTGTGATTCGATGCCCAGCGTTCTATTGGTGTCGCTATTAGCCTTCTAACGCGTCCTCAAATGTGCGCAGACCGGTGCGTGGCGATTGCACCAACACCGCCATGTTCCCTGGTTTGTGTTGGTTGCGCAGCATTTTCATATGCGCTTGGGGGATTTCATCCCAAGGGAAGACTTCGGACATGCACGGATCCAAGCGGCGCTCGACCATCAATTTATTGGCGGCAGAGGCCTGTTTCAGATGGGCGAAATGGCTGCCTTGAATACGTTTTTGGTGCATCCAAAGATACCGCACATCGAATGTACAGTTAAACCCAGTGGTGCCCGCACAGATCACGACCATGCCACCTTTTTTGCACACAAACGTGGACACAGGGAACGTTGCCTCGCCCGGATGTTCGAAAACGATATCCACATTGTTGCCTTTGCCTGTGATGTCCCAAATCGCTTTGCCGAATTTGCGTACCTCTTTGAACCATTCTGCATATTCAGGCGTATTCACGGTTGGCAACTGGCCCCAACATTTGAAATCTTTGCGGTTGATCACGCCCTTTGCGCCCAAGCCCATAACAAAGTCGCGCTTATCTTCTTCTGAGATCACGCCAATCGCGTTGGCCCCCGCGGCATTGATCAATTGGATGGCATAAGATCCCAAACCACCTGACGCGCCCCAAACCAAAACATTTTGGCCAGGCTTCAGTTCATGCGGGTGATGACCGAATAACATCCGGTAGGCCGTTGCAAGCGTCAGGGTATAACACGCGCTTTCTTCCCATGTCAGATGTTTTGGGCGCGGCATCAATTGCTGTGCTTGCACGTTGGTAAACTGCGCGAATGACCCATCCGGTGTCTCATACCCCCAAATGCGTTGGCTGGTCGAAAACATAGGATCGCCGCCGTTACATTCTTCGTCGTCACCGTCATCTTGGTTGCAGTGAATAACAACTTCGTCGCCGACTTTCCAACGGGTAACCTTGTCACCAACGGCCCAAACAATGCCAGAGGCATCCGACCCTGCAATGTGATAATCCGCACCGTGTCCGTCAAACGGGCTGATTGGAATGCCAAGGCCTGCCCAGATCCCGTTATAGTTAACGCCAGCCGCCATCACCAAAACCAACACTTCTTGGCTGTCTAGGGTTGGGGTGTCGACCACTTCGACTTGGAACGATTTATCAGGCTCACCGTGGCGTTCGCGGCGAATGGTCCACGCATACATCTGTTTTGGAACAAACCCCAAGGGCGGCATTTCCCCAATTTCATATAGGTCTTTTTCGGGCGCGTCATAATGCGCGATATTTGTATTAGCGTCCAAGGCCATCGTCCTCTCCATTCTCAAATTGCCGCGATGCAGAATCGCTCTCTGATCCAAGAGATATTATCGGTCGCGCAATAATGCAACATTTTTGGATCATTTTTTGTAATTTTATAACCGAGCAATTGCAGAAACTCAAAAATTGACGGTGCGCCAGAAATTTTTACAATACAAAACATAGAGTTATTCAATGTTTATCCAAAGATTCCATAGAAACCTATCTGCCGCAATGCAGCGAATTGACAAGGTTATAAAGTTTCAAGTATTAATTTAAACAAGAAATAAAATTACCAAGGATGTTGCGACATGACTCAGCAAGTGAAAGATAAACCATGGTTAATCCGGACCTACGCAGGTCATTCAACCGCGTCAGCGTCAAACGCGCTTTATCGGTCAAACTTGGCCAAAGGCCAGACAGGATTATCCGTTGCCTTCGACCTGCCAACACAAACAGGCTATGACAGCGATCATGAACTTGCCCGTGGCGAGGTTGGCAAAGTCGGCGTGCCTGTGTGCCACTTGGGGGATATGCGCACCCTGTTCAACGACATCCCCTTGGAACAAATGAACACGTCAATGACGATCAACGCGACCGCGCCTTGGCTGCTTGCGCTCTATATTTCGGTGGCAGAGGAACAAGGCGCAGACGTATCCAAACTGCAAGGCACCGTTCAAAACGACCTGATCAAAGAATACCTCAGCCGTGGCACCTATATCTGCCCCCCGACGCCGTCGCTCAAGCTGATCGGTGATGTCGCTGAATATTGCTATCGAAACGCGCCTAAATGGAACCCGATGAATGTGTGTTCCTATCATCTGCAAGAGGCAGGCGCGACACCCGAACAAGAACTGGCATACGCACTGGCCACCGCGATTGCCGTCTTGGATGAATTAAAACCACGCGTCGCTGAAGCGGATTTCCCCGCACTGTGTGGGCGGATTTCGTTCTTTGTGAACGCCGGCATTCGGTTTGTCACCGAAATGTGCAAAATGCGCGCATTTGTTGATCTTTGGGATGAAATCCTTCGGGATCGCTATGGGGTGGCGGATGCCAAACACCGTCGCTTTCGCTATGGGGTGCAGGTCAACAGCCTTGGTCTGACCGAACAGCAACCCGAAAACAACGTGTATCGCATTTTGATCGAAATGTTGGCGGTGACTCTGTCGAAAAACGCCCGCGCCCGCGCCGTTCAATTGCCCGCATGGAACGAAGCCCTCGGCCTGCCCCGCCCATGGGATCAACAATGGTCCATGCGCATGCAACAAATCATGGCATTCGAAACCGATCTTTTGGAATTTGACGACCTCTTTGATGGCAACCCCGCCGTAGACGCCAAAGTCGCCGCATTAAAAGACGGCGCACGCCATGAATTGGCAAACCTAGATGGAATGGGTGGCGCAATCAAATCGATCGAATACATGAAATCGCGCCTTGTGGACAGCAATGCCGAACGCTTGAACAAGATCGAACGAAACGAAACAGTCGTTGTTGGGGTGAACAAATTCAGAAACGGGGAACCGTCACCGCTGACTGCAGGCGAAGGCGGCATTATGGTCGTCGATCCCGCCGTAGAACAAGACCAAATCAATCGTCTCGCTGCTTGGCGTGAAAACCGTGATCAATCCGCGGTTGATGCGGCCCTGACCATGCTGCGCAATGCGGCCAAAAACGGCGACAACATCATGCCTGCGTCTATCGCCGCAGCAAAAGCAGGGGTAACAACCGGGGAATGGGCCGCACAAATGCGCGCCGTCTTTGGTGAATACCGCGGCCCAACAGGCGTATCGCGCGGCGTATCGAACAAAACCGAAGGGCTCGACACGATCCGCGCCGCCGTTGACGCCGTCAGCACCAAATTGGGCCGACGCCTTTCGTTCTTGGTCGGCAAACCGGGGCTTGATGGCCATTCAAACGGGGCAGAGCAAATCGCGTTCCGTGCGCGTGATTGTGGCATGCAGATCAACTATGATGGCATTCGCCTCACCCCGGATCAACTGATCGCGTCCGCGCGCGAAAATGACCCACATGTCATCGGACTGTCGATCCTCTCAGGAAGCCACATCCCCTTGGTCCAAGATTTCATGCAAAAACTCCGCGATGCCGCTTTGGATCATATCCCCGTCATCGTCGGTGGTATCATTCCCGATGACGACGCAACCCGCCTGATCGAAATGGGCGTCGCACGCGTCTACACACCCAAAGATTTTGAACTCAACACGATCATGATGGACATCGTCACACTCGCTGATCCTCAATCAATCGCGGCACAATAACGTTCACATTTGCAAAAATACTCTCGCCGAAGGCATCCCGCCTTTGGCGGGACAAAAATCTGCGTGGGGCGCAGCCACACACAATTTGTAAACCCGACCTAGCACTTGCTCAAAAACCTGATATCAGGGACAGAACACCCGCAGATCGGAGACAGCCGTGCCAACCCAACCCACATTGTCGAACTGGATGTCCATCATCGCCCTTGGTTTGATCTGGGGCGGTACATTCATGGTGGTCTCACTTGCCTTGCGGGGATACGGGCCTTTTACGGTCGCCTGTGCCCGCACAACACTTGGTGCGCTTGCACTCTTTTCTTTGATGATCGTCCTGCGCAGGCCGTTTCCATCTTGGGATGCGCTCAAAGCGACGGCGCTGATTGGTCCGTTGAACACCGCGTTCCCGTTCGCGTTGCTGGCATGGGGCCAACAATATGTTCCTTCGGCCTTTGCGGGTATTTCCATGGCGGTACTCCCGCTCTTGATCTTGCCTCTGGCGCATTTCTTTTCTGATGAGAAAATGTCCCTCAACAAGGTGTTTGGCATGTCTTTGGGGTTTTTAGGCGCGGTCATCCTGATCGGACCAAGCGCATTGCAAATCGGTCAGGGCATGGCCCCCTTGGGACAAATGGCCTGTCTTGGGGCGACGCTGTGTTACGCAGTGTCGTCTATTCTGACCCGCAGATGTCCACCGATTGATTCAATTGCCTTGGCCGCCTTCACGCTGATCTTTGGGGCAATTTGGATTATTCCTGCCATGCTCTGGATCGAAGGCGTTCCAACGCCCACAGATGGCAACAGCACCCTTGCAATCATATTTCTGGGCTTTGTGCCGACCGCGTTGGCCGCCTATTTGCGTGTATCGGTTGTGCGCACAGCGGGATCGATTTTCATGACAAATGTGAACTACCAAGTCCCGTTATGGTCGGTTCTGTTCGGCACTTTCATCTTGAACGAAACTCTGGAACTGCGGTTTTTCTTGGCATTGGCCTGTATTCTGATTGGATTGGTCTTCAGCCAACGAAAACGCCCTGTGCGTGTCTTGGTCAACAGGGCGTAATCACTACCTAGGCGGTTGCCTTTTCAATCACACCAACCACATCATCCACAACGGTGTTCAACAATCCGTCATCCTCGCACTCTGCCATGACACGGATCAAGGGCTCGGTCCCTGATTTCCGGATCAACAAACGCCCATTTGCGGCCAATCTGGTTTCGGCGTCGGCGATGATGGCTTTGACGATATCCATTTCCAATGGGGTTTGACCTGCTTGGAAGCGAACATTTTTCAACAATTGCGGGACAGGCTCGAACGTGTCGGACAATTCGGACGCCTTGCGTCCCGTGCGCACCATTTCGGCCAAAAACTGCAACCCTGCCATGAGCCCGTCGCCCGTCGTCGAATAGTCGGTCATCACGATGTGACCTGATTGTTCGCCACCGAGGTTAAAGCCACCCGACCGCATCCGTTCAACGACATAGCGATCCCCAACCGCAGTACGTTCCAATCCAATGCCACGCCCTGACAAAAACCGCTCAAGGCCCAGATTTGACATCACGGTTGCCACCAAAGCATTGCCAGCCAATCGACCATCTGCAGCCCAGCGTGACGCCATCAGCCCCATGATCTGATCGCCATCGGCCACTCTGCCCGTTTCATCAACAATCAAAACGCGGTCCGCATCTCCATCCAGACAAATGGCGACATCTGCCCCATGCGCGACCACGGTTTCGGCAGCTGTCTGTGGCTTGGTCGATCCGCACCCTTCGTTAATGTTTTTACCATTGGGTGACGTGCCAACGGGAATAACCTCTGCGCCAAGCTCCCATAATACTTCGGGGGCGGCGCGATAGGCGGCCCCATTCGCACAATCGATCACAACCTTCAGACCGTTCAGGCTCATACCATAGGGGAACGACGATTTCACACGCTCGATATACCGATAGCGCCCATCATCAATACGTTTTGCACGGCCGATGTTTTCGGGCTTGGCGGGCTCTAACCCTGCATCGATCAAGCGCTCGATTTCTTCCTCTGCCTCATCGGACAGTTTGAACCCATCTGGCCCAAAGAATTTAATACCATTGTCATGATGCGGATTGTGGCTTGCTGATATCATGATGCCGAAATCGGCGCGCATGGATGGGGTCAACAATCCCACAGCGGGGGTCGGGACAGGGCCCAACAACAACACATTCATGCCCGTCGAGGTCAATCCGGCCGTCAATGCGTTTTCAAACATATATCCTGATAGGCGCGTGTCCTTGCCAATGACAACACGGTGCGTCTGCGCGCCATCGCGGCGAAAATATCGCCCTGCGGCAGCACCAATTTTCAGCGCCATCTCAGCGGTCATCGGATAGGCATTGGCCAACCCACGCACACCGTCGGTTCCAAAATACTTACGCCCCATGCCACTCTCCTGTCTGTACGGCCTGCCAAAGGGCAAATGCCTGTTTTGTTTCAGCCACGTCATGGACGCGGAAGATCTGCACCCCTTGCTCCACCGCCGCTAGGGCAACTGCCACCGATCCGGGCACCCGGTCTTGTGCATTGGGGGCGTTACCGATCGTTTTTATCATCCCCTTGCGCGACACACCCAATAAAATCGGAACTCCAAGACTGTGGAACATCCCAATGTGATTGAGCAATAGCAGATTATGGTCAAGCGTTTTGCCAAAACCAATTCCCGGATCGGCGATGATCTGCCCGCGCGGCACTCCTGCGCGGACCAGTCGATCAATTTGTGTTTCTAAAAAGTCATAAACATCCAACACAACGTGATCATAGCGCGGGTTATCCTGCATCGTTTTCGGATCCCCCTGCGCATGCATGACACAGACAGGTGTGCGATGTTTCACGCACACGTCGATCAATTTGGGATCGAAGGTAAAGCCGGACACATCGTTAATAATCTGCGCCCCTGCGGAAATTCCCGCCTCAGCCACGCGGGATTTGCGTGTATCAAGTGAAATGGGCACACCAAAATCGGCACCAAGGGCCGCGATAACGGGGGATGTGCGCGCGATTTCAACATCATCGGGCACCACATCCGCACCAGGGCGCGTGGATTCCCCACCAATATCAAGGATCGCCGCCCCCTGATCGCGCAGTGTCCGCGCCTGCGCCACTGCCACCTCGTGATCCGCGAACTTGCCACCGTCAGAAAAACTGTCGGGTGTGACGTTCAATATTCCCATGATCTGCGGCTGGGTAAAATCCAATCCCGCAATGGGGGCACGCGGCATCGTCCAGAGGTCGATAATCTCTTGTGGGACATCGGACACATCGACCCAGTGATCGGTTCCGTCACGCCCAAGAACGCGCGCAGCCTCAAACCAAAGCCGCGTGCCTGCAAATTGCTTTGCGCGCTTGGACGTGGCGGATTTTGACGATAAAATTGGGCGATAATACTGTTTCATACCCGACCTTTTGAACAGCATCGCGCAAGAGCGCAAGGTTAAAGAGACACGGTTCCCACATCGAGCCGGCGGATCGGCACCATTGTCTCGACCGTTGGGCCATCGCCCACAAATGTGATATCCTGCGCCTGCACCAATTCTGCCAACCAAAGCGCCGCAGCGGTTGGATAATCATCACACGGCTTGGGTGGTGTGACCGCATCCAAGATCATTTTTGTCGGGGCCCAAACAGCGATACGGCCGTTTTTCATTGACCAATCCAATTCGGTTTTGGTCGCAACGACGACACAGCGTTCATCTTGTGATGCGACGGCCCATGCATTTTGATCAATCGACAATAGCGCAACGGTGCGCTGCGCTCTGTCCGTATGTGCCTCAATGCGTGGGGTATCGGGCAATCCGATACAAATGACGCATGGGGTCTTGTGATCAGCCAAATAGGCGATCCAATCCCGAAATGCCGGACCATGAGCCGCATCAGCATTTAGGAAAATCACACGTGGTCGTTCAACGCTGTCGCTGTGGCGCACTTGGGCCACGTCGGCTTTGGCACGCATGATTTCCACGCCCAAGGCACCAGGAACGCGGTCCAGCTTTTCAACACGAACAAAGACACGCGCCGCCAATGGTTGATCCAAAATCAACGCGGCCACACGTTCGGCAACAGTTTCCAACAGGTTCAAGCGTTCTTGTTTCAACGCGGCATCAATCGATTCAATGATCGTGTCATAGGACAAGATCAGATCGACATCATCATCGACATCTTGGGCAATGGGTTGCACTTCGACCACGACGTTAAATCGCACGCGTTGCAAGACATCGCGTTCATGTTGAAACGCACCGATTTCGACCGAAACAGTGTAATCGCGGACAGAAATCCGATCCAAGGGTGTCGTGCTCGCGTCAGACAAAGAGCGGTCCAAGGGGTGCCCAAAGGCAAGATGAAGTTCAGATGGCACCAGATGAGACCTTAAAAAATTTAGTTAGACGAGACCACTGTAGGCTGCTTGTAGAAAACATGGCTGCCTATTTTCGTCGTTTTAGGGAACTTCCGCGCCCAAGACGGGCTCACGCTGGTCGTGTGATAATGCGTCGCCCCTTTTGTCAGCTTGCGTGGAACGCCATCCAGCAACAAGCGCGCGATCTTGCCAACCTGTTCGTAGGCGTCTGCTTCGTGAATGACCTCGGCACGTCCGTCGCACGTATAGGTAAACTGGCACGCGAACTTGCGGCCTGTGCCTTGGTGGATCACGCCACAGACCGAATCCGGATAGGATGCGCTGTCAACGCGGTTCATGATGACCTCGGCGACGGCTATTTGCCCTTTGATTGTCTCACCACGCGCTTCGAAATACAACGCCTCACTCAGGCATTTCCATTGCTTGCCGCCGGTGGGCTTTGGCAATTGCGCGATATAATCTGCAGAATACAGATGCGAGGGAACAGAAGACATGGAACCCAGCCCGCCACTCAATTGGGATTTTTCGACACCACCGATCTGCTGAGCATCAAATGCCATAAGATCGGACAAGGTATCATTGCGCAGATCCGCAGCGCCCAAAGACGGCAAACACGCCAAGGCGATCACAAAAAACAATCTAGTCATAACCTAAACCTTTCCTAACGCTTTCGCGTAATCAGGTCTCGATCCCCTGAACCACTGAAACAATGGTGCTCCTCAAGACTTATTTTCGATAGAGGGAGCGGTTAGCCAATTTTGTCTGATATTGCAAGTTGTGCGGCGGCAAGTCGCGCAACTGGTACCCGAAATGGCGAACATGACACATAATCTATACCAATTTTGCGACAAAACGCGATGGATTCGGGACTGCCGCCATGTTCACCACAAATAGACATTACAATATCCGGACGCACCTTTCGGGCACGGTCCACCCCGATTCGTAACAATTCTCCCACGCCTTCGGCGTCAAGGACGTGAAACGGATCTTCTGGAAAGACACCTTGATTGACATATTCTGACATGAAGCGCCCCGCATCATCGCGCGACAGGCCATAAGTCATCTGGGTCAAATCGTTTGTCCCAAAACTTAGGAATTTGGAATGCAAGGCGATGTCATCGGCCCGCAATGCCGCACGCGGCGTTTCAACCATAACACCCAAACGGTAATTGAAACTGCGCCCTGTCTCTGTACGCACCGCAGCCGCAATCGCATCGATGCGGGTTTTCACCAATTCCACTTCGCGCTTGGCGCTGACCAGCGGGATCATAATTTCGGGAACAACCGGCGCACCGTCTTTGCTTGATTCAAGCGTCGCTTCAAAAATTGCGCGCGCTTGCATTTCATAGATTTCGGGGACCGTGATCCCCAACCGCACGCCGCGCATGCCTAACATCGGGTTATATTCGCTCAGCGCTTCGACCCGACGCACCACTTTTGACAGTGGCAGATCAAGCGCTTCGGCCAGATCCAGCATGCCCGCACGATCCGAGGGCAAAAATTCATGTAACGGCGGATCAAACAGGCGAATACACACAGGCATCCCCTGCATGATGCGGAACAATTCGATAAAATCTGCACGCTGCATCGGCAGCAAGCGATCCAACACCGCGCGCCGATCCATGGCAGAATCCGAAAAGATCATTTCACGCATCACTGTCAATCGATCCGCGTCAAAGAACATATGTTCCGTGCGGCACAACCCGATGCCCTGCGCATTAAAATTCCGCGCGGTTTGTGCGTCACTGGGCGTATCGGCGTTTGCGCGGATTTTGATGTCGCTTAATTCTTCTGCCCAATTCAACAACGTGCGAAAAGTATCATCCAAGGCCGCCTCGATCATTGGCGGGGTGCCTGCCAAAACCTGACCGTTCGTGCCATCAATCGTAATGATATCGCCGTCTTTCAACATCCGCCCATCGGGCAAGGTCAGGCGTTTTTTATCCAATTGGAACCGTATGCTGGACGCCCCCACAACGCAGGGCAAACCGATACCGCGGCCAATCACGGCCGCATGGCTGGTCATCCCGCCACGTTCGGTCAACACGGCATTTGCGGCGTGCATGCCACGAATATCTTCGGGGCTGGTTTCACGGCGCACCAAAACACAGGCCTCACCGCGTGAGGCGCAGGCTTGCGCGGCCTCCGAGCTGAACACAATGCGCCCGGACGCAGCACCAGGGCTTGCGGCGACCCCTTTGGCCAAAATATCACGTGGGGCTTCTGGGTCGACCTGACGGTGCAACATTTCGCCCAAGGCACGCGGTTCGACCCGCATCACCGCTTCGGGTTTCGAAATGATCCCATCATTGGCCAAAGACACAGCGATCCGCACCGCAGCACGGGCCTTGCGGACGACGCGGATGCCGTCCAAAATGTGCAATTCGCCGTCTTGGATTGCGAATTCAATTTGCATTTCTTCGCGCAGCTTTTTGCGCATCAGCTGCGCATGTTGCACCAATTCGGCGTAAATATCGGGTGCGTTTTCTTCCAAGGACGGGCCACGGGTGTCACGGGTCAAATACATCGCGCCGTCAGAACGTGTCAGCGCTTCGCGGCCTTGGCTTTGTGGGCGATAGCGACCGATAATCTTGGGCTCGCCCGTATCTGAATCGACCAATTGCAAGACGCCCGATCCGCATTCGCCGCGACCCAAACCAAAGGCCATTTTTTGCACGACCAATCCCAAACCGGCATCTGCTGGTGCGCCTTTGGCTTGGCGCAATAATCGTGCTGTTGTGCCTTCCCATGCGCGCGCCATGGATCGCAGAACTTCGCCCAATTGCGTGGCTATGTCTTGTGGGAATTCTTCGTCGGTTTCATCCTCATACGCGCGCAGCGCATCACGAAGCGCGGTTTCATCTGATCCTGTGATATGATCAAACATATCCGGATCCAACCGCGCGACATTTACAGAGTAGGATTGAATAAACCGCAAATACAGCTCTGCCGCAGCAGTCGCGCCCAATTCCTTGGATAAATCAGCAAAACGATCTGCATTCATCCCGATATTCAAAATTGCGCTAGGGCCACCCCAATCTGGGCTTTCCGACGACGGGCGCACACACAAAAGATCATCTTTGGCAAAGCTTTCCAAGATAGACGGTAAATCCGGCAAATCCCCTGCAGCGATGCATTTGATTGCATCAAACGACAAGGCAACCGTCGTTGGCACCGGCAAATCCAGTCGCACCAATCGTTGCAAACACTTGGCCCGCCCGCCATGTGTTGGGGTGGCAATCGGTGCAGTTGGTGTAATAAGCGAATATTTTGATGTATCTTGCTGCAATGCGGCATTCCTTTGTGTAGTTGCAGCATAGCCAGAACAGACTGTTTATCAAGATAAATTAACAGGGCACGATGGTTTCACCGCGCCCTGTTGTTTCAGGTATCAGCCTTCGACCTTAGTCAAATCGGCGACTTTGGAACAAATCGCACGCATTTGGTTCAACAGGTTCAATCTGTTGCGACGAATGATGTCATTTTCCGCGTTGATTTGCACCGCGTCAAAGAACGCATCAACCGGCGCGCGCAGCGTCGCCATTGCAGTCATTGCGGTTTCGAAATCTTCGGCATCAAGGGCCGCTTGAATTTTTGGCTCTGCGGTCTCTAGCGCGGTAAACACCGCGCGTTCAACATCCGTTTCGGCAAATTTAACATCTGCGCCATAGGAATATTCGACGCCATCTTTTTCTTCGGCTTGGGTGACGATGTTATTGGCACGTTTGAACCCCTGGACAAGGTTCACGCCATCCTCTGTCGTCAACACTGCACCCAAGGCTTCGGCCCGTTTGACCAACAGGGTAATGTCGTCATTGCCGTGCATCGCAATGCAGGCATCAATCACATCATGGCGCACACCGCGGTCCCGCAAAAACACCTTAAGCCGATCATGCACAAACACCACAAGATCATCCGCGATCGTGGCCGCATCTGCATCCATGGTCGAGAGATGAGACACAATCACATCAAGCAAAGACACACGCACCGAATTTTCCAAAACCAAGCGGATCACACCCAAGGCCGCGCGGCGCAAGGCAAAGGGATCTTTGGACCCTGTGGGTTTTTCGTCAATCGCCCAGAACCCAACCAATGTATCAAGCTTATCCGCCAAGGCAACTGTAACCGACACAGGCGCGGTTGGCACATCATCCGATGGACCCAAGGGGGAATAGTGATCCTGACACGCCGCAGCGACAGCATCGGGCAAGCCCGCCGCAGTTGCGTAATAGCGCCCCATCAATCCCTGCAATTCAGGGAATTCATACACCATTTCTGACGACAAATCGGCCTTGGCCACCTGTCCCGCCAATACTGCTGCATCGGTTGGCGCACCAACGATCGGCGCAAGTGTCGCAGCCAAGGATGCAATCCGATCAATACGGGCCTTTTGACTGCCCAGCTTGTTGTGGAACGTCACGTTTGACAAACGACCCGTCCATGCGGTCAGGCCATCGCCCTTGGCAATACGCAGATCGTTTTCCCAGAAAAACTTGGCATCCGCCAAACGCGCAGACAGAACTTTTTGGTTGCCGGCCAAAATCGTCGCACCGTGATCTTTGGTTTCGCGATTGGCCACGGTGATAAAGCGGGTGATCTTGCCCGATTTTGGATCGCGCACGGAAAAGAACTTTTGGTGTTCTTTCATCGACGTTTGCAACACTTCGGGTGGCAATCCCAAAAACGCATCATCAATTTTGCCCATCAAAACGACGGGCCATTCAACCAATCCTGCGACTTCGGCCAATAGGCCTGCATCTTCGACAACCTCTAGCCCGCTGGCAAAGGCCATGTTGGTTGCTTCTTGCCAGATGTGATCTTGGCGCTCTTTTGGATCCAAAATGACATGCGCACGTTTCAGTTTCGCGGCATAATCGTCAAAGTTTGACACAGCGAACGCGGTGGGGGCCATGAAGCGATGGCCGCGCGTCGTGTCGCCCGCAGCGATGCCATCAATGCCTAACGGAACCACTGTCGTGCCTGTATCGTCGCTTAGGATACAGATAATAGAATGCAGTGGCCGCACCCAACGCAAAGACCCGCTGCCCCAGCGCATGGATTTCGGCCATGGAAAATTGCGGATTGTGGCGTCCAAAACTTCGGCAATGATATCGGCGGCGGGGCGGCCCGCCTTTTCGATCACTGCGAAATAAACTTGGCCCTTTTTCTCGTCACGGATTTCCAGTTGATCTTTGGTCAAACCTGCGCCGCGCAAGAATCCTTCGATGGCTTGTTCGGGTGCATCGACGCGGGGACCTTTGCGTTCCTCTTTCAAGGTGGGGCTTTGGGCCAACACGCCTTGCAGGGTCAGGTTCAATCGACGCGGCGTCGAAAACGCGGCCGCGCCTGCGTATGTGATCCCTGCCTCGACCAAACCATCTGTGATGCGTTTTTTCAAATCTTCCGCTGCGCGCGCTTGCATGCGGGCGGGAATTTCCTCGGAAAACAGTTCAATCAGCAAATCAGGCATTATTTGTCCCCCTTCGGACAGCTTGGATCAACGGGGCTGCCGTCATAGTTCTTGTCACCACATTCGTTAACTTCGTGCCAGACATAGCCGCGCCCATCGGGATAAATGGCCACAATACGATCAATGCCATAGGTCTGGTTACGTGTTCCCATAAACGCGACGGCGGCACCTGTTTCCAGATCTTCGCCGATTGTTTTGGCGTCAAAACACTCAAACCATTTTGGCGCCAACAGCGGTTCAGGTTTATCATAGATCTTATAGGTTTCGGTCAGCATCGCGATGGAGCTGTCGGTTTTAAAACAGGCGCGATATCGGATGGGCGAACTGTCGGCATCAATGGCGGTGAAATCATAGGTGTCAATCACCTCTGGCTCTTCGGTGACAACAGACGTCAATGCAACCTGATGTTCTGCCTCGGGCACATCATAATAATAGCCGTAGACCTGCAGATAATACATCGCACCCCCTGCAAACAAGGCGCACACCACGATAGCAATCGTCAAAATTTTTCCAGTCATGCCGCATATCCCCCAGCTGTCGTCAACACAAAGGCATCGGCACATTTTTTGGCCAAGGCCCGCACACGACCGATATAGGCCTGACGTTCAGTGACCGAAATCACGCCCCGCGCGTCCAACAAGTTAAACATATGGCTGGCCTTGATACATTGATCATAGGCGGGATGCGCCATAATAATACGTTTTCCTGTTTTGGGGTCGATGTGCTCTTGCGCCAAGATCGCTTCGCATTCGGCTTCGGCCTCTTCAAAATGGCGCAACAACACCTCCGTGTTGGCGACATCGAAATTCCACCGCGCGTATTCTTCTTCGGTTTGTTTGAACACGTCGCCATATGACAACGCAATCGGCGCGCTTGGGTCGTTAAAAGGCATGTCCATCACGTGATCGACGCCCAAAACATACATCGCAAGCCGTTCCAAACCATAGGTCAATTCACCCGACACGGGCGTGCAATCATGTCCACCCACCTGTTGGAAATAGGTAAATTGGGACACTTCCATCCCATCACACCAGACTTCCCAACCCAGACCCCAAGCGCCCAGCGTCGGGCTTTCCCAATCGTCTTCGACAAAGCGGATGTCGTGCATGTCCATATCGATCCCAATCGCCGCCAGTGATCCCAGATACAGATCCTGCAAATCGGGTGGACTTGGTTTGATCAAGACCTGAAATTGGTAATAATGCTGCAAGCGGTTTGGGTTTTCACCATACCGCCCATCAGTCGGACGCCGCGAGGGTTGCACATAGGCCGCCGCCCACGCGTTTGTTCCCAAAGCGCGCAACGTTGTGGCGGGATGGAATGTTCCTGCGCCAACCTCCATATCATAGGGTTGCAACACGGCACAGCCCTTGGTCGCCCAATAAGTTTGCAACCGCAAGATAATCTCTTGAAAAGATTTAGGTTTATCAATCGCCATAGGTGGGATACCCCTAGATAGGAAAATGTCACCCTCTCATACGGCAAAGGCCGTCCAAGGGTCAATGTAACCAACCGGCAAAATTGATCACAAATCCATGCTTTTTCTGGAAAAGTGACCATTTCGGTAGAATTTAGGAAACAGGGCCGTTAGAAACCCTGTGAACATAAAAATTTGAATCACTTGGGGGAATTTCATGCCGCGTTTTATCGCTCTGCTCATTTTGGTTTTTACACCGCTGATGGCGGCAGCCCAAGACCGTTGGGTCCAAATCGAAGCACAACCCAGCCTGCTTGAGGCCGAAGCGCGCGCGCGCGATTACGCAAGGCGTCTCAACGATGTGCAGGCCTTTTCAATTGGATCAGGCTGGTACGCCATTACCTTGGGCCCGTATTCAGACGACGAAGCAACCAGCGCCTTGCGCACCCTTTTGAACAATGGCGCTGTGCCGGATGACAGTTTCGTGTCCACTGGGGCAAATTACCGGCAAAAGATCTGGCCAACAGGCCTGTCCAACGACGTCACGATTCTGCCCCCCGCCACGACTGAGCAATCAACCGAAGTGGCACAAACCGCCCCTGAAACAACACCTGTCGTGGAAGAGGCCCCGCGCGTCGAGCCCAGTGATGAAACCCCGCGCCAAGCCCGGGCCTCTGAGGCGGCGCTGTCGCGCGAAGACCGCCAAATGTTGCAAGCGATGCTGCAATGGGCGGGATATTACAACAGCACAATCGACGGCGCGTTTGGCCGCGGGACACGGGCATCCATGGCCGAATGGCAGTCGGACAACGGGTTTGAACCGACGGGGATTTTGACGACCCTGCAACGCCAAGTGCTGGCCGATCAATATAACGCTGTCCTAAGTGATCTGGGTCTTGAAACGGTCACGGACGACAAGGCGGGCATTTCAATCGACCTGCCATTGGCAGCGATTGCGTTTGACACATATGCCGCGCCATTGGTGCATTACACATCGACAACCGGTGGCAAAGAACACGTGTTTTTGATTTCGCAGGCAGGGGATCGCGACGATCTAGCCGCATTGTTCGAAGTGCTACAAACCCTCAGCATCCTGCCCCGCAACGCGCAAGCGGATCTGACCAACACAGGGTTTGAAATTTCAGGCCCGATCACAGGGGCACAAACCTATGTTACCGCGCGGCTGACAAATGGTGAAATCAAAGGATATGGCATTGTTTGGCCCGATGGGAATACTGAACAAGCAACCCGCCTTCTGTCGCGGTTGAACGACAGCTTTAAAATCCGCTCAGGAACCCTTCCGGCCGATATGGCCCAAGACGTGACGGGCGATTTTGATTATGCCTTTGGGTTGGAAATTCGCCGCCCCTTGATGATGCGCTCGGGCGTTTATGTGGCAAATAACGGCACGATCGTCACTGCAGCGGAAGGGTTGGACATGTGCACGTCCTTCGTCATCGAAGGCGACATTGACGCGGATTTGGTTGAACCCAATGCAAACGGATTGGCCATCTTGCAGCCTGCTGCCGATATCGCCCCCCCTGCGACCGCGCGGCTCTCGCCCACAGGGGCGGCCATTGGGCAAGAGGTTTATTTGGCAAGCTATCCCTATGGCGGTCGCTTGTCTGCGCCAACCATCACAGGCGGCGTGGTCGAGGATTTGCGCGGTCTTGACAATGATGCCGCAAAACTGCGTTTGACAATGCCCGCGCAATCGAATGACATTGGTGGGCCGGTGTTTGACCAATTCGGTAATTTGCAGGCGATCTTGGTGTCGCCAAACGCATCTGGCCGCATTTTACCCAATGACGCCCAAGTCGCATTGAACTTGATCCGATTGGCCGAGAACGGCGCAAGCCTTGGCATTCAGGCAGGAACGAACACCAATGATGCATTGACGGAAGAAGCCTTGGTCGCAGCGCTCTCTGCGCCTGTTGCCTTGATCGAATGTTGGGAAAACTGATCACTCAGGCGCGCGGGCCAATCTGGTCCGCGTGCCGCATCAATTGCGCCAAAACCGTGGTGTGAACAGAATGAAAACGGTCATCAATTCAAGCCGTCCCAACAACATCCCAACGATCAATAACCACTTTGCGGTCACGTTGATATTTTCAAAATTCCCCGCAGGACCAATTTGATCCCCCAAGCCCGGACCAATGTTTGCCACCGCTGTTGCCGCCCCTGACAAGGCCGTGACAAAATCCAACCCTGTCATGCCCAAAAGGATCGCCAAGACCCCAAGCGTGACAAAGAACACAACAAAAAACGACATCACCGAATTCATGACATCATCGTCAATTGTGCGACCTTGAAATCGGGGAATGAACACGCCGTTGGGGGAATGGATCCGTCTCAGCTGTGATCTGATCGAGGCGACCATAATTTGATAGCGAAAGATTTTCACCGAACAGGCCGTCGATCCCGCACATCCACCAACCAGACCGACAAAGAAAAACATCGCAATTAAAAAGCCACCCCATTGCATGTAATCAACCGAGGCATATCCGGTCCCGCTTATGATTGAGGTGATGTTGAACAACGCTTCTCGAAAGGCTTGTTCGTGATGGTGTGGAAAAATCGAGACCAGAATAAATGTCGTTCCCGTCGCCAAGATCAAAATAATCGCCAGAAACACGATCACTTGGCTGTCATGCCATATCGCCGAGGCGTTTCCGTTCAACATCTGCACATAGCGCACAAAGGGCAAAGCGGCCAAGATCATATAGACAGAGGCAACATATTCCGCAGGCCCTGAAAACGTGCCAAATGACGCGTCATAATTTGAAAACCCGCCCGTGGAAATCGTTGTCAGCGCATGCACCAAGGCGTCAAACCCGCCCATTCCAACCGCCAAATAGGATAGGAAACAGGCCAAGGTTAGAACCACATAGATGCTGGAAATTTGTGACGCAATCTGCGTGGCACGCGGCAGGATTTTTCCCATCGTGTCAAAGGCCTCGGCACGAAAAACCTGCATACCCCCCACGCGCAATTCAGGCAAAAACGCCATTGCAACGACGATGATACCGATGCCGCCCAACCACTGCAAAATGCCGCGCCACAACAACAATCCGCGCGGAAGGTCATCCAACCCCGAAAACACCGTGGATCCCGTAGTTGTCATGCCTGACACGGCTTCGAAAAACGCATCAACCAAGACCGCTTGGGTCGCGCCAAAATAAAACGGCAATGCGCCAAACAATGGTAAGATAACCCAGACAGATGTCGTCAGGATAAATGTCTTTTGGATATCCAAACCTTCGGCTTTGCCATTTGACGATGCCATCGCGATAAACGTCCCGCAAAGAAACGTGATCGCACCACATTCCGCGAAAATCGTCCAATGCGGATTGCCATCGACATAATCCAAAGACATCGGAAATATCATCATCGCCCCAACAAAGGCGACAAGAATTCCGATCACATATCCAACAGGGCGTATATCAAACATGCGCATTCGATGACCTGACCAAAGTCTTAAGTCAAGAGCAAAGCAATCCCGAATTTATCCGCGATGGATCAATGTTTCGAACAATTTTGGATCCATTGAGGGGCTTGCAAACGTGTCGCCCTGATACAAGACAGACACAGCATCATGGCTGTGCAGGCTTTCTTGGTGGCTTGCGATGACACGAAAATCACCAATACGGTCATCTTTCATCAGGTTTTCACAGAACAAACGCGCGGCATCTTCGACGAAAATCGGATTGGCCGCGTTTAGTTCTGCAAAGGCTTGTTCATCTTCGCGCTTGACCATGACCTGCGTTTCCGTGGGCACGGCGTCGCGGCACATGTCAATCACATCCTCGAACCACAGTTTTGTGCTGCCTTCGATTTTCAATGACACACGTGCCACAGAACGCTGCGAATGCGGTGTTGCCAGCTGCCCGCGCGTCGCGCGCGCATGTTCTGACAATTCCAATGAACATGGGCAGGTCGAGCTATAGACATAGTCAATGTGCATGATTTTGTGTTGAACGCCCTTTTGTTCCACCAGTTCAAGAGCGATATCATAATATTGATACCCCTCTAGACCCGACCGCAGGCTTTTGATTTTTTGGGGAAACGAAAACCGCAGCACCACGCGCGCGTCAAAGCTTTCAAGATCCCGTTTATAGTCGTCCAAAACGGCGCGAACCACTTGAAAGCTGAACAAGCTTTCGGCGTGTTTGTAAAAACTGCGCATAATACGGGACATATTGATGCCCTTTTTATTCGCGTCCAAACCCACTGTTCCGGTGACGGATGTCTCTAACGTGATTTCACCGCCGTCGCGCCGTTGAAACCGAATTGGAAGCCGGAAATTCGAAATGCCAACATGCTGGATCGCAGTCTTTGCACCACGGATAAGCGAACTTGGTCCATTTTGCAGGTCAGGCAAGGATGATTTATACCCCTCGGACACGACAAAATCATGCGGGTAGTCACGTGAAAATTCAGGGTAATCTGAAACAGGCCCCGTCAACGCACGCAAAATGCGGGGGTCATCGGGATGCTCTTTTGCCCAAGCACGCAAGACGTTTAACGCGTTATCAAGCGCGTCTTTTTCTTGATGAGAATCGATACCACGAGAATGAAGCGTCATGGCGCCCCCCCTTAGACTGTGTCAGTCACACCTATAAATAGGTACGATCCAGACTTATTTCCAGATCCGCACCATTATAAGCGGTTTCCGACCTTTGAACACTATAATCGGTATTTCCAACCGCTTTATGACAGTGCGTTCAGGATATCACCAATTAAATCTTGTTCATCTTCGAGGCCAACAGACAATCGGATCAAACCCGGTGTGATGCCCAACATATCTTTTTGATCCTGCGGTAACCGTTGGTGCGTGGTTGTTGCGGGATGGGTCGCGATGGATTTCGCATCGCCCAAATTGTTTGAAATGACGATTATGTCGAGCTTGTTCATAAAGGCAAATGCCGCCGCTTCGCCACCTGCGACTTCAAAGGTGATGATGGTGCCGCCCTTGCCCATTTGCCGCGCAACCAAATCGAATTGCGGATGGCTTGGATGACCGGGATAGGACACTTTGGTGATCTTGGGGTGACCCTGCAACGCCTCAGCGATCTTTTCCGCGCTTGCCGTTTGCGCACGCACGCGCAGGTCGATGGTTTCCAAACCCTTTAGCATGATCCAAGCGGTGAACGGGCTCATCGAGCCGCCCGTATGTTTCATATAGGTTTCAACCGGCCCACGGATCACATCACGCTTGCCCAAAATGACACCACCCAATGCGCGGCCTTGTCCGTCAATATGTTTCGTCGCGGAATAGGTAACGATATCAGCACCTTGTTCAATCGCACGCGAAAACACCGGTGTGGCAAAGACGTTATCAACAATCACCATCGCACCATGTGCATGGGCAATCTCGGCAACACTTTGGATGTCCACAACCTCAAGACCCGGGTTTGAAACGGATTCAAAAAACACCACCTTGGTTTGATCGGTGATCGCCGCGCGCCATTGATCCAAATCTTTGCCATCGACCAAAGTGACATGCACACCAAAGCGCGGCAGAATTTCGTCCAAGATATACAGACACGATCCAAACAGCGCACGACCCGCAACAACATGATCCCCCGCATTGAGAACCGACATCAAGGCACCATTGACCGCCGCCATGCCCGACGCACAGGCAAAGGCGTCCTCTGCCCCTTCCAACATCGCGATACGGTCTTCGAACATTGCAACCGTGGGGTTGCCATAACGGGCATAGATGAATTCATCTTCGCCTGCTTTGACAAACCGCGCCTGGGCCTGTTCGGCAGTGTCATAAACGAAACCTTGGGTCAAAAAAATCGCTTCGCTGACTTCGTTATACTGGCTGCGACGGGTGCCGCCGTGAACCAAATTTGTGCGGGACTTATAGTCGTGTGTCATTCTTTCCTCGGGCCGTGTGACCAAAAAAAACCCCATTCGCATGGGTCAAGCGAAAGGGGGCTCTCTCATCCTGACCTTTTAGCGGCATGTTTAACGTGGCCCGCAATCTGGTAACAAATCGCCACAAAAATCGCATATCGCAGTTCGGCCAATCGGTCAATTCCCAATGAACGCTTGACTAATTGCGTTATGAGTCATCCCGATTGTCCAAATCACCATATGTGCCAAAGACCTTGTATTGGCTGATTATAAACGCGAACATGGCGATGGGCAGACCGAAGGTTTTGAAATATACCCACATTTCGGTTGACTGCGTGCGCCAGACGATTTCGTTGGCGATGGCCAGACCGACAAAAAACACGGTGATGCGGCGGGCAAGGATCATCCATCCCTCATGCGTCATTTTCAACGACTGCCCTAACACGGTTTCCATATAGGATTTTTTGCGCAACAGGCCAAAGCCCATGATCGCCGCGAACAAAAGATAAATGATCGTCGGTTTGATCTTGAAAAACCGCTCGTCGTTCAGAAAGACGCTCAAGCCGCCAAAAACCACCACCAAAACCACAGTGACCACCTGCATTTTGGAAATTTCGCCAGACAATAGCCAGCCGACAAAGGTCGACAAAACCAACACCGGAACAAAGACGGCAGTCGCCGCAATAAAGCCGTCATAGGTTTGGCCCATTACAGAGATCTCTTGGTCTTTGAACATGTAAAACGCGATGAAAAAGACCGCCAAAGGTCCGTATTCCAAAATGCTTTTCATCGTCGGTGATAAGGGTTTCTTTGCCATGGTTTAGCCTCCAAATTCCACGATGACCGCGCCCAGCGCGATCAATGTCATTAATGCGATGCGTCTTGGTCCTACCTTTTCTTTCAGAACAAGCCAACCAATAAACGCGGCAAAAACGGTTGATGTTTCGCGCAGCACTGCGGCCTCGCCCACTTTGTCCAAACGGGTGGCCAACATGATGGACCCAAAGCTGAGGTAGGCCACAAATCCGCCGATAAATCCCCGTCTGAGCAATGGCCCCAGCGCAGGACGTTGCGACAGACCGACCCAACGCCGCGCGGCAATGATGGGAAAGGCAATGCCGTCGATCATAAAAAACCACGCCAAAAAGGTCAGCGGATTTTGCGCGACGCGGATCGCATAGGCGTCATATGTGGTATAAAGCGCAACGAACAAACCTGTTGTCATCGCAAAGATCATCGCAATCCCCAATGTGTCGCGCTCTTGTTCCAGATACATCATATTATAGATGGCCAAGCCGAATATGCCCGACAACAACACCGCAACGCCCATCCATTGGGTCGGCGTGAAGACTTCGCCAAAAATGAAATAGGCTCCGACAACCGTGAACAATGGCCCCATGCCGCGTACAACGGGATAAACGACGGTATAGGCCCCTTTGGTATAGGCCAGTGCTTGCAGCCATTTATACACAAAATGGATCAAAAAGACCCCAACGAACAAAGGCCAGAGCGCAGGTTCAGGCCATGGCACCAAGAAAAGCGCAATGGGCGCCGCCATGGTGCCATATCCAAAATCGATTGCGCCGCGCGACAACCAAGGGTCATATCGCCCCTTTTGCAAGGCCCCGAAAACCGCATGCAAAAATGCAGCCATGACCGCAAGGATCAGCGCGGCCTGATGCCCCGCCTCTGTGCCCTCGATCGCATAAATCCATTCATTCATCTCGGGCGCATCCTTTGGGCCAGTTTATTCCAAACCCGTCAAAGCTTTTGCAAAATCTTCGGGATCAAAGGGGGCCAGATCATCAATCTGTTCCCCAACGCCAATCGCATGAATGGGCAGGCCAAATTTATCGGCCAAGGCCACCAAAACACCGCCCTTTGCCGTTCCATCCAATTTGGTCATGATTAAACCGCTCACATCGGCAAGTTTTTTAAAGGTTTCGACTTGGCTAATCGCGTTTTGCCCTGTCGTGGCATCCAAAACAAGCAGGGTGTTATGTGGCGCCTCGGGATCCTTTTTGCGGATCACGCGGACGATCTTGGCCAGTTCCTCCATCAAATCTTGACGGTTTTGCAAACGGCCTGCAGTGTCGATCATCAACAAATCTGCACCATCCTCTTGGGCCTTGGTCATGGCATCAAAGGCAAGCGAGGCGGGATCTGATCCTTCGGGGGCAGTCAAGACAGGAACACCCGCGCGCGTTCCCCAAACCTGCAATTGTTCGACCGCTGCGGCGCGGAATGTGTCGCCCGCGGCAATCACAACGGATTTGCCCGCTGCTTTGAATTGACTGGCCAATTTGCCGATTGTCGTGGTCTTGCCCGATCCGTTCACACCGACGACCAGAACCACTTGGGGGGTTTTGGCATAGATCGGCATCGGCTTGGCCACGGGTTCCATGATGCGGGTGATTTCTTGGGCCAAAAGCTGCTTGATCTCTTGGGCAGACATTCGTTTTCCCAGACGGCCTTCGGCCATATTCGCCGTGACACGCAAGGCGGTATCAACTCCCATATCGGATTGAATGAGCAGCTCTTCGAGCTGTTCTAGCATGTCATCATCTAATTCGCGGCGAACGACCGTTTGTGTCGGGCTGCGCCCAAACAGGCGCCCGACCAACGTGGGTTTTGCAGTCTCTGGCTCTGGCTCTGGCTCTGGCTCTGGCTCTGGCTCTGGCTCTGGCTCTGGAAAGGTAATTTCAACAGGCGCTGCGTCAACGGGCTGGTCTTTGACATCAAGGGTTTCTTCGATGCCCCCGTCTTCGATAATTGCATCCAATCCTTCGTCCAATTTGGATGAAGATTTAAACAATTTATCTTTCAGCTTTTTGAAAAATGCCATTGCCTACTCCAGTACTGCCACTCTAGGTCACTTAATCCTAATTATCCCAGAATAAAAGCCTTTCGCACGCAATCGCACAAATCAGGCATAGGCGAGGAAAAACAGGATCTGAGCCGCAATATAGGTGATCCACACAAGATAGTCATTTGTCACGCCCTTTGGATGATATGGTCCCAATAAAAACTTGCCCCGTCCGATCAAACTGTCCGAGGTCAAAAAGAGGATTGCCCCAACGATCACCGCGATCGATTGCGTGGACAAGGCGGCAAGCGCCATTGACGCGATAAACAGCACATAGATCCGGACGGCCCATCGCAGTGACCCCGTACGTGGGATCAGCCAAAATTCGGTGCTGATTGCATATGCCACGATCACAATCGCGGGTATAACCGCAATCTTGTCTGACCCTGACCAAAACAACAGCGCATAAAACACATGCGCCACGGCAAATGCGGCAACACCCATCAAGAACTTTGCCGTGCCATCGCGTGACAGCGCCCAATCCCCGAACGCGGACATCACAAGCCCCGCAATCAGGAACCATGGCGATCCCAACCACAACGCGCCAATCCCCAATACCAAGACAGGGATAGTCTTCATGGTGCTGCGCCATGCATTTTGGGCACCTTGCAGACACGACAGCGCATAGTTCAGCGCGAACACCACACAAAGACAGGCGATCAGAACTGGATACATGTCAGGAATGTCTTTCAAAGAAATCTAAATCACAATATGGTTCCAAGTATGAACAAAAAAGTATTTGAATGTCTAGCCTCTGTAACCGCGATGGTCTTGTCAGGCAGCTGTTTGGCTGATCCGCTGACATTGCAAGACTTTGCCGAGACAGTCACCGGACGGACCTTTGATTTTTCGGTAAATGGCTTTGTCTATGGCGTTGAACGGTATTGGCCCAATCAACGCGCCGAATGGCTGTTGGACGACGGCACGTGCCTATTTGGTCGCTATTACGAATGGCAGGGAAAAATCTGTTTTATCTATGACGAATATGGCGCGGATGCAGAGCGCTTGCCGCAGTGCTGGACATTTGAACGCACCGACATGGGCATAACCGCCACGTTCTTTGAACCCAATTCCACCCATCCGCCGATTTCGATGACACCAAGCGATACGCCGCTTGCCTGCACAGGACCCGATGTCGGCGCGTAGAACCGATTAGAACAAGGATCCTTGATCTGAGGTCGGGTTAGACTTCGCAGGCTTTTTGGGGGTTGACGCAGCGCCCGAAGTCCCTGTTGTGACGCGACCGTCCGCGAATTCGATATCCAAAACATCCGCGGCTTTTGCTTGAGAAGCTGTGGTAACCAACGCACCATTGGCCCGCACGACCGCATATCCGCGCTGCAATGTGGCCTTGTACCCCAAGGTTTCGCGCAACCGATCCAGGGCCGAAAGTTGGTCGCGCATGGATTTGATCTGCCCCGAACCGACCGCGGACAGGCGTTGTGCCACAGCATCCAAATCGCGTCTTTTCTGGGCAATATCGCGATGCACAACCTCTACCCGCAGGCGTGGCGTAACCTGTGCCAATCGTTCGGATCGCATCTGCACTGTGCGCGTTAACGCGGGATCAAGACGGGGGGACACCCCGTCCAGCCGCCGCCGCTCAGACACCACCCGATTGCGCAACGCGGATGGGCGCAGCGATCCCGCCACATCAGACAGCGAAATCCGTTTCACCTGCACCAAGCGTGACAAACCAGCCGGCAATCGGTCTGACATATAATCAAGCTTTTGGCGTGGGGCCTCAACCAATGTATTGACCCGAGGCAAAGCGCGCGCCACATCGCGCAATCGCTGTCCGCGCGCGCTCAGCGCTTGCGACACAGATTGCGATAACCGAGCCCCCTGCCCATCAACCCATGCCAGCAATTCATGACGCACAGGCACTGCCATTTCGGCCGCAGCTGTGGGTGTTGGGGCACGTTGATCGGACACAAAGTCAATCAAGGTTGTGTCCGTTTCATGCCCAACAGCAGAAATCAGCGGGATCTGTGACGCGGCTGCAGCGCGGGCTACGATTTCTTCGTTAAAGCCCCACAAATCCTCCATCGATCCGCCGCCACGCGCAACAATCAATACATCAGGCCGCGGGATTGCCCCCCCGGGGGTCAGCGCATTAAACCCCGCAATCGCGCGGGCCACTTCGGGTGCACATTTTTCGCCCTGTACCGCGACAGGCCATACCAACACCTTGCGCGGGAACCGATCGCGCAAGCGGTGCAAAATATCGCGGATCACTGCACCCGACGGCGATGTCACGACTCCAATGATTTCAGGAAGATAGGGCAAAGGCCGTTTGCGTGCGGGATCAAACAACCCGTCTGCCGCCAGCATCGCCTTGCGTTTTTCCAACATGGCCATCAAAGCACCGACGCCCGCGGGCTTCATATCTTCGATAACCAACTGATATTTGGATTGACCACCAAAGGTGGTGATGCGCCCTGTGGCCACGACCTCAAGCCCCTCTTCGGGGCGCACGGTCAGGCGGGACATCACGCCCTTCCAAATCACAGCGGAAATGACAGACTTATCATCCTTTAGGTCCAAATACACATGGCCCGAGCGCGGAAAGGACACGCGCCCCAATTCACCGCGAATGCGCACATGGGAAAACTCCCCTTCAATCACGCGCTTAATGGCGCCAGAAATTTCCGATACGGAAAATTCGGGTTCATTCGCGCCAACGCGAGGGTCATCAATCAGGTCGGACATACGGTCATTCCCTTGTGCAAATCAGAATCCTAGCTTAGAACGCCCACAACAAAAGGCCAAGAGGAGCGCATCAATGAATATTCTTATTTTGGGCAGCGGCGGACGTGAACATGCACTGGCGTGGGCTGTGAAACAAAACCCAAAATGTGATCGTTTGATCGTCGCACCGGGCAATGCAGGTATCGCCGCCATCGCGGAATGTGCCGATCTGAACCCAGAAAACAGCGCTGCCGTTGTGGCTTTTGCCTCAGACAATGCAATTGATTTTGTGATCATCGGCCCAGAAGCCCCGCTTGCCGCAGGGGTGGCAGATGATTTGCGCGCCGCCGGTTTCCTGACCTTTGGCCCGTCGAAAGAGGCCGCGCGTTTAGAAGCCTCAAAAGGCTTTACCAAAGAAATCTGTGATATCGCAGGCGCACCAACTGCAGGCTACGCGCGGTTTGACGACGCAGAGGCCGCCAAAGAATATATCCGCACCCAAGGGGCCCCGATTGTCGTCAAAGCCGATGGATTGGCCGCAGGCAAAGGCGTGATCGTGGCGATGGACCTTGAGACCGCATTGAACGCGATTGACGATATGTTTGGTGGCAGCTTTGGCGGCGCAGGCGCCGAAGTTGTCATCGAAGAATTCATGACAGGCGAAGAGGCATCTTATTTTGTCTTGTGCGACGGCACATCCGCGCTGCCCATCGGAACCGCGCAAGATCATAAACGCGTGGGCGACGGCGACACAGGCCCGAACACGGGCGGCATGGGTGCCTATTCCCCTGCCCCCGTTCTCACCGATGACATCGCGCAAAAGACAATGGATCAAATCGTGTACCCCACGATCAAAGCCATGGCGGATCGCGGAACACCGTATCAAGGGGTGTTATACGTTGGCTTGATGATCGAAAACGGACAGCCGCGCTTGGTCGAATATAACGTGCGTTTTGGCGATCCTGAATGTCAGGTGCTGATGATGCGATTGGGGGCACAGGCGTTCGACCTGCTTCTTGCCACAGCCGAAGGCCGCTTGGATCAGGTCAAGGCGAATTGGGCAAACGACCATGCTATCACGGTTGTCATGGCGTCAAACGGATATCCAAACGCCTATGAAAAGGGGACCGTCATCAAAGGATTGGACAGTCTTGCCGATGACAGTTTCAACATGTGCTTCCACGCAGGCACAGCCGAAAAAGACGGGCAGATCATCGCCACGGGGGGCCGCGTTTTGAATGTCACCGCCCGCGGCGACACGTTGCAAGAGGCCCGCGATCGCGCCTATGCGATGGTCAAAAACGTGGATTGGCCCAATGGGTTCTATCGCACTGACATCGGCTGGCGGGCGTTGTAACAACCACCAGATACGAACACGGGTGTTGTTCTGAAACCTGTCACCTGCCCATGACCGGCATGACACAGATGTTGGTTTGCATCGGCATAACCGCTATGCGTTTTGTGCGGTTGAATGGGGTCACGCGGTGCATATGTGCTGCCCCATGACACAGCTTGATCTAACACACCGCACTGATTTACCCGAGGCTCTGCGGTTTTTATCGGGGGACTATCCACGCGATGGCTGGATGGGGCATCCCCATTTTGCACGATCTATCCAAAACTGGTTGGGGGCGCATCACAGCTTTCGGCAGATGGGGGATGTTCTGGCATCCAAAACACAAAGGTATCTGAACAGAGACACG
>Ga0181599_1000813_pt1 | contig 32342 bp, 16 predicted proteins | sample 041ome_3_FD_148658 | JGI IMG/M metagenome (GOLD analysis project Ga0181599, IMG submission 148658) | Coastal salt marsh microbial communities from the Groves Creek Marsh, Skidaway Island, Georgia - 041405US metaG (spades assembly) | ecosystem: Environmental > Aquatic > Marine > Intertidal zone >...
CCGATGGACCGAACCCACACGTGTCCGCCGACTTCAGCCATGTTAGGACATCCTTCGAACGAGCACCGTCCTCGTCGGCGTCCCGTGATAGCTTCGGCGTCGGTGATCCATGCGCCAGTCAGATGCGGCACGGCGTCAGCGGTTCCATCCATGTTCCACGCCTCTATGGGGTCGTGCAGGCGCAGGATGTCACCGACCGCCGGAGGCATGACGCCACGCGTCGCGTATTCGTATTCGCCGCCTTCGCTGTTTCCGGCTGGGCGGACTGTCGCGCGTCGTCGGTGCGCGCGCGCGACAGTGTCGTTTCGAGTCGGAAACTTCCGAAACTCATCGTTAACAAGTGACTTTTTTCATCCTTTTGCGCACGCACCCGCGGGCGACGGCGACGCGTCGCGCGCGCGAACGGACATACTAGAAATACAACATTCGAGGCTATCGGCGATCGATGCGCGCGCCGCGGCGCTCAAAGTATCGCGACAGGGTAATCACGCCGGCGTGCGTGACGGACAAGCTTTCAACCAACCGACCCATGGGAATCGAACACACGGCGTCGCACATTTTCAGCTGCTCCACCGACAACCCGTCGGCTTCGTTGCCAAACACCAAGGCGAGTTTCTCGCCGCTCGCGGCGTCGCCGCCGGGGAATCGCTCGACGAGCGCGTCGAGGTCGTCGTAAAACGTCGGCGTCGGTTGAGCGTCGGCGTCGGCGCGCAGCTCATCCTCCATCCAAGGATGAAACGCCACCGCCGCGCGCGTGCCAACCAACGCGTCGGCCAAGTCATCAACAATCAAAGCGTTCTTGATTAAATACTGCGCTCCTTTCGCGGCGTTCATCGATGCGCGGGAGAACACGTCGCACACCGGAGCAACCAACCGCAGCGTCTCGCATTCAAACGCCGCGCACGACCGCGCCATGGCGCCCACATTGCTCGCCGTCTTTGGCGACACGAACACAACGACCACGTCCGATAGCACCGCGGGTGGGTTCACGAGCGCGGCGCCGGGCGTGGGCGCACCAGACGCGCGCAGTTCTTTTATGCGCTCAGCAAAGTTGTCCCGGTACGCGCTGTCCCCGCGCTTCGCGCCGCGTATCGGGCGCTTTTCCGACCCCGTCGCGCACGTCACGCGAAAGCGCGAAACGCATCGCGCGGGTGCGCTCGAACGCATCGCGGACGACGCGCGTGCGACGCGCGCGCGCGGCGTTCTGCAGAGGAGAGGACAAAAAAGTGCACTTTTTTGGTGCAGTTCGCCGTCACTGCGCGACGCCTGCCGTCGTCAGCGCCGCCCGCACGCGCGCGCTCGATGCAATGGAATCTCGACCCGGATGATATATTCGCCGCGCGCGCCGCCGAAGCCGGCGCGCGCGAGAGAGACCGCGTTGAATGCGAAGTTCATGTGCTGGATGAATCCATCACCGAATCGCGCGCCGACGCCCTGCTCTTAGCGCTCAACGCCGAAATCGCGCGTCTCAGCGCAGGGCACGTGTGGCAACGGGATGCGTTCGCGTTGGAACGCGCCGCGCGAGGGTCATCGCGCGCCGTGTTTCGAGGATGCGTGGAGTTTGGGGACTGCGTCGACGACGCGTGGTTCGCGGCGCACATCGCGCGCGCGTTGAGCGCGACGTTCGCCGACGCCATCGCCGTGCGCGTGTGGGACGACGATGGGGAGTTTTTGTTGATTGAAACTGCGGAGGCGTTACCGGGGTGGGTGACGCCCGAACGCGCGCATGGGTGTACGTTTTTGTATAAAGGACGGTTGGTCGTCGTGGACGGGGACGAGTTCGCGTCGAACGAATCATCCGTGCGCACGTCTGAGGCGGTGGGGAAAGTGGCGAGCGCCACACCGTTGAGTGATGAGGTGCAGCGCGTGCTGAGTGCGCGCTTGGATGCGTTTCCGGCGCGCGCGTTGGAGAATAGACACGACGCGTACGTATGGACGCCGAGACGCGTCGGCGAAGCGCTCCGGCGCGAGCCTCAGCTCGTGGCGCTCGCTGTAGAGAGCTTTCGCACGCGCGATCCCGTTGGCTTGCGCGCCGCGTCAAAAATGCACGTGTTCGTGCCGGTGGACATTGAGCCGACGTTGTGTCGGATGTCTAGATGTTTGTTTGCGCAGGCGACGCACGAACAATTCGACGCGCCCAAATGTTACCCGATGCCACCAAAGAGTTCGGAATTTTACGCCGCGCATGAGTTGGGTATGAAAATTGCGTGCGGTCTTGAGATGCTCGTCGCAGAATGGGAGCGTCAGGGACACGATATGAGTGGCGCGGCGTCGACGGCGTGTGCGATGGATGCGGAGGCGTCGGCGTCGGCGACGGGCGGAGCCGCGGAACCCACGGGCGACGCCGCGTGGGACACATTCAAAGCAAGTCTCACTGCGAATGGTTACTTTAGAAACGAAATGGTTGGAAGCGCGCTGTATAAATCTTTACTCGCGCACGCCGTGAGTGAGTTCAAGGGATTTTCGCACGCCTCCAGGGCGCGGCGGCTGCGCAACGCGCCCGCCGAACGCTTGCGTGAAATTCTCGCGGCGCCGCTCGATGAACATTATGTGCCCCGTACGGTGAATCCGAACGACGCGAGTGACGATAGCTGGTTACACAATGCCGAAATGGAACTCAACGCCGAGCTCGCCAAGCTCGAGAAAGAACGCGAAGGGACCATTCGAGACGCCACGCAAAGTGCGTCGGCGTTCGTCCATCGCGAAAGCGGTTACGAAGGCGTCGACGCGACGAACACGAATCACAACGCCAAAGACGGATCATGTCCTGGAGATTTGAACATCTCAGACGACGACGGCGTGTTTAATCTCGATGCGTCAGCATTCTTGGCAGAATTAAGCAAGGCGCTCGGCGTCGATGACGACGAAAAGTTCAAGCGCTACATGCGCTCTGCCGACGCGAGCGGCTTGACGGATTCCGACGACGATTTTGATGACGACGACTCTTCCGATGACGCTTTACCCTCGGATGATTTCTTCTCGTCGTCATCCGACGCCGAGGAAGAGTACTTGCAATTTACGAGACCGACAAAGGCGCCGGAGCCAGAGTCGCGTCGCCGCAAGTTCATCCACGTCGACGAAAGCGAGCCCGACAGCGACGACGCCGACGACAGTGACGACGATAATCATTCGCATGATGGAGATTTCGATGCCCAGTACGACTCTGTGCTCAGAGAACAGCTCACAGGCACGCACATTCACGCCAGTCGTCAACCGCTCGAAGACGCCGATGTCGACGCCGCGCTCGCGCGCGGCATTCTCGACGCCTCACACGCCGCCGAAGGCGCACCAAACCCCGCACAATCACTCCTCACCGCCGCCGGCGTCGATCCTTCGCGCATTCGCGACGTCTCGCGCATTACACCTAGCGAATAGCATTGACAATCACAACGTAGCAGCTCAAGTTGGTCAAAAAGTAGTCAAGAATTCAATGCATCATCCAAATCGCGTCACTTCGCCACGCATCAGGACATCACACGCCGCGACGATGGCGCGCTCGAATGCAGAAACGCCCGCCAGTGCCGTGTGGCGCGCGCATTACGAAGCCCTGCTCAACTGGTCGTCGCGCACCGTGGGCAGTCGGCACGTGAATTGTCCCAAGGATTGCGTCGTTGGCAACCTCCCCATCGGCACGTGGCTCGTAGACCAGCGCGCGCGCATGCGAGGGAGAGATAAGTCGATTGCCACGCTCGACGGTGAGAGGCGCGCGTTGCTTCAAGCGCTCGTGGATGATGGAAAGTTGTGGCTTCAAAATCCTGAGCGACGGAGCTGGGACGAGGTGTTTCAGGCGTGGACGCGTTGGGCGCATGAAAAGCACGGTGGGAACGATTACAACGTGCGACACAACGAGGAATACGAAGGCATACGATTAGGTACTTGGGTGAACTTGCAGCGCATGAGGCTTCGGGATAAATCTCCACAGGAGAATGGAAAGACTCCGTTGACTGCTCAACAGAAGGCGGCGTTGCTAGAGTTGGTTGCGCAGGGAAAATTTCGCATCGACGCCGTCGATCAGTTTCCAATCAAGTTTGATTTGATGATGAAATGGAGTGAAGAGAAGGTGGGTGGCCGACATTGTAACGTGCCGTATGATTGCGTGTACGAGGGCGAGAGACTCGGAGTGTGGTTGAATACGCAACGGCAGCGTTTGCGAGGCGGTACGACGAAATCAAAGAGCGAATTGAAGGCGGAACAACGCGAAATGTTGGAGAAACTCGTGCAAGAACGTAAGTTGTGGGTGTTCGAGCCGGACATGTGGGATAAAAAGTATAATTTATTGTTGCAGTGGAGCGAAGACAACAATAACGGCGAGCATGTAAACATACCGCAAGCCGCTCCGCCGTACAAGGGTGTTCAATTGGGGTCGTGGCTTGCGACGCAGCGCAATCGTTTTCGTGGTAAGCTCGGAAAAATGAAACCATTGACTCCTGAACAAGAGCTGAAATTGAATGAACTCATCTCTCAAGGCAAGTTGAAGATGAAGCCATTGAAGCAGCCAGCCGAGGCGAGCAAGCCGGCGGGCAACAAGCGACAACGACGAGCGTGAAGTCACCGCCTGCAACACCATGCATATTGACAGCAACATATTTGAAATAATTAGCCACAACATTAGCGAGATCGCGCGATAGGCGCGCGTGCTAAAATATCAATAATTTGATGTACATACACCCGCGCACGAAAAGACGCCACGTCGCGCGCTTTCCCGGGACGCCGCACACCCGCGCGCGCACCATCGTCAGTCACCATGGACCTCGCGGCGGTGCACAAAGAATATATCACGCGCATGCTGGATGCCGCGAAAGGCGGCATGAAAGCGCTCGTGTGCGATGAAGTCACGGTACGCGAATTCGTAATCTATACTGAGAAATTCGTTGAATTTCTCACGAGCTCGTCGCGCAACTCGACCCGAACTTCGCGCGGACGACGACTAACGCGCGGGTTTAACGACGCAGCTATCCATCGTGAGTGCGGTGATGTCGCAAAGTGAGGTGCTATCGCGTGAGGTACGTCTATGCATCGCAGAGACGCGTCCCGTCGGTGGCAAAAGTCTCTGGAGCTCGCGCGCGTTCTCCTCCCCCCGTTTCTCCGCGCCGTACTCACCACCGCACGCGACGCACGTACATACATCTAGGTTTTCCTCATTGAATTGCTCCAAGAATATCCGCACGATGCGATGCCGCACTTGAAAGCTGTCGTCTTCGCGCGACCGACGCGGGGCAACGCGAACGCGCTAAAAAAACAGTTGCGACGCGGGATTTACGGCGAATACCACGTCTTCTTTTCGAATATCTGCCCTGATGGTCTGTTGCAAGATCTCGCCAGCGGTGACGAAGATGAGTTAGTGAAGCAAGTACAGGAGTTTTATGCGGACGCGGTTGCGGTGGATAGACATGTGTTTTCGTTGGACGTCGGCGAGGCGAATAGTGGGTTGATGAATCCCGCGCGGTGGACGCGGAACGTAGGTTCTGCGGTCGACCGGTGCGTTGAAGGGATCGCGAGCGTGCTTTTATCGATCAAGAGGCGACCTTTTATTCGTCACGCGCGTGCGAGCGAGTCGGCGCGGCGCTTGGCGACGGATGTGTATCGATTGGTGTACGAGCAGGAGCAAGGATTGTTTGATTTCAGACGCGGCGAAGGCGCGGCGCAGTTGTTGATTCTCGACCGTTTCGACGATGCAGTGACGCCGCTTCTATCGCAGTGGACGTATCAAGCTATGGTGCATGAAATATTTGGCATTTCGTGCACGAATAGGGTGGATTTACGGCACGTAAAGTCCTTGAGTAAGGAGTTGCGCGAGCTCGTGTTGAGCGCGAGCGAAGACGCTTTCTTTGCGGAAAACATGTACGCCAACTATGGTGATTTAGGTGCTAGCGTAAAGGGCTTGGTCGATCAGTTTCAGCAACAAACGAAAATGACAAAGAAGATTGAGTCCATAGATGACATGGCGAGATTCGTAGAATCGTATCCAGAGTTCCGCGCCAAGTCGGGGAACGTGTCCAAGCACGTCGCGCTCATGTCTGAGCTCAGCGCGGTGATTTCACAGCGTCAATTGATGGCGGCGTCTCAAGTTGAGCAAGAAGTCGTATGTGGCACCGATCGCAGCGGGGCGTTTACGCAAGTGCGCGATGCGTTACGTAATCCGCAAATTCTCGAGGAGGAGCGTTTGAAGCTCGTGTTGATGTTTGCGTTGCGGTACGAAAACGAGCAAGGCCAAATTCAAGATTTGATTCAAACGTTGATGTCTCAAGGCGTGAGCGGTGCTCGGTTGAATTTGGTGCGAACGATTATCAAGCACGGTGGTGAAGCGGCGCGAACGGGCGATTTATTCGGTAACCGCTCGTTCTTAGGCCGCGCGTCCAAAGTTGTAGGATCGCTCAAAGGCGTCGAAAACGTCTATACCCAACATCAACCGTTGTTGAGTTCAACCATCCAAGCCGCGGCGAAAGGCTCGCTAAAACCCGAAGATTACCCATTCGTTGGTGCACAGCCCGCACCGAACGCCGCCAAGCCCGCGGAGCTCATAGTGTTCATCGTCGGCGGCGCGTGTTACGAAGAAGCCAAAATCGTCGCGCAGTTCAACGCGCTCAATTCCGGCGTCTCCGTTTTACTCGGCGGGTCTACAATCCTGAACGCGCGCACATTCATCAAAGATATACTTCAAATTCAAGAATCCGAGCGTTAGCGTGGCATAGTCGTAGCTTGTAGTGTGAACATCCGAACATTCGTTGAGCGACGACGCGCGCGCTCCTCCGTCGAGCGTCCCGGAGTTTGACCTCGAGAGTACCGCAGTCTTCATCGCGTCGTCCATAATGGACGACGACCGCGAGCTCGAACCTGGACTCCCGAGGCATGTTCGCGCGCGTTCCATCTCGGCGCCGCTGCGTCTAGACCTCACCGGCGCGGCTATAGACGTGTCCCGCGCCGGCGCTGACCCCAGGGACAGAGAGAGCTCGGCACCACAAGCGACGACCGCGACGCACGAACAGACCGATGTCGCCCGCCGCAACGTCCCAGAAGCGCCTGCGATTAGTTTACCTCGCCAACGAGACGCCGTGCGGCACTTCGCGATGGACTTGGGCGGGTCGTTGGTCAAGTTGGTGTACTTTTCGCCCGGCGGGTTGGATGAGCACGGCGAGCCTCGCGGCGGTCGTCTACACTTTCGCAAGTTTGCCAGCGCGCATTTAGAGGATTGCATGGAGTTTATAGAGTTTAAGAAGTTGCACGAGGGTGGAAGTGGGGGAGACGCGCAGAGTGCGCGAGATGGGGATGGAGAGGGCGACGGGGTGACGGTCAAGGCGACGGGCGGCGGCGCGTACAAGTTTCATCGAGCGTTTCAAGAGCGTTTAGGAATTACGTTAGAGAAGGAGGATGAGATGGCATGTGCCGTAGCTGGCGCGAATTTCTTGTTGCAGACGATTCGCGATGAGGCGTTTTCGTATCGGGATGATAAGAAGGAATTTATTGGCAAGGATGAACTCACGCAAGAGTCGTTGTATCCGTACTTGCTGGTGAACATTGGAAGCGGTGTGAGCATCATTAAGGTTGATAAGGACAGACACGAGCGCGTGAGTGGGAGTAACATTGGTGGTGGGACGTTTTGGGGATTGTGCCGGTTACTCACAGGGTTGAAGGATTACGACGAAATGTTAAAGTTGAGCGCCGAAGCGGATAACGCCAAAGTTGATATGCTCGTCGGGGACATTTACGGCGGACGGGATTACCCCAAGATTGGTTTGTCTAGTGAAACTATTGCGTCCTCGTTCGGTCGGGTCGTTATGGACGAAGGTAGCTTGGAAGATTACTCCAAGGCGGATATCACTTTGTCGTTGTTGCGGATGATTTCGTATAACATCGCGCACATTGCCACGATGAACGCCGTCAAGTACGGGCTAAAGCGTATCTTCTTCGGCGGATATTTTATTCGAAATCATGCGTATACGATGAACACTATCTCTTTCGCGGTTGATTTCTGGTCCAAGGGTGAAATGAAGGCGATGTTTTTGCGTCACGAAGGCTTTCTGGGCGCGCTGGGCGCCTTTCTGTCTGACGTCGAGGCGCAAAAGAATTTGAGCAGCGCATCTCAAGGGAGCTGGATTGAAAAGTTTATCAAGTGCTCAGTGCCGCAAATGACTAAAGGCATCGAACGCAAGCGAACGTCGCGCAATTCTCTATCGTCGAAGGCTAATGTGGTTTCACCCACACGACCAGCACGACGGAGCTTTAACGATAGCGTCATCAACGACGCCATGGAACGTATCGAAATCGACCGCGCCTTGTCCTCGTCGAGTATTCCCGAGAACGATGGCGACAGCGTCGAAGACGTCGAGGGGATTAAATCAGGATTCAAAACCCCAGATTCGCTATCGAGTGACGAAGTTACAGTGGAGCGTCGCGGCGAGGATCCCACACAGTTGCTCAATTCTGCGGGTCTACAAGTTGGCGTGCTTCATCTCGAACCCGCGCTGCAGGAGTTTCCATTGTTGCGTAAAGGTCATGTATACGACCCAAATTTGTTCGACATGCTCGAAAACGCCACAGAGCGCGAATATTGGCTGGACACGTTGGAGCGCTTACAACCGGGCCTCGTCGCTCGATGCTTGGCCAACGACGCGACTTCAGACGACGTGCAAGAACGCGCGAATAGCTTCAACAACGTCTTCAAGGCGCACTTGTCACGACTTCGAGAAGAACCCGCGGCTTATGGTCGCATCGGTCTCGCTGATTTGTTTGAAATGCGCGAGGAGTGCTTGAGATTTTTCAACTTTCATGACTTGTATGTCGACGTGAAAAAGCAAGAAAATGAATCCGCGCTCCTCGTTTTACCAGACTTGCTGCAAGAAATTGACAGTCTAGATGACGACGAGCGTCTACTTGCCATTGTCGAGGGGGTTTTAGCCGGGAACATCTTCGACTGGGGCTCACAAGGCACGCTCGATTTGTACCGTAACGGGACGATTTTAGAAATTTACCGCAAGGCGCGAAGCACGGTGAACCGTCCGTGGGCTGTCGACCACTACGACGCGCTACGCGAGCGTTTCAACGGCCCAAACAAGAAAACATATCGCAAAGCATTGTTGTTCTGCGACAACTCTGGGGCGGATATAATCTTGGGCATGCTTCCGCTCGCGCGAGAGTTGTTGAAGCGCGGCACGAGCGTGGCGCTTGTCGCCAACTCGCTTCCAGCCATCAACGACATCACCGTCACCGAATTGCGCGCCGTACTGCAGTCTGCGTCTGAGTTGGACGATACCATCAAATCTGCGCTCGGTGCCGCGCACGGAAACGCGAGCGATCACCCACGACTCACCGTCGTGAGTTCAGGTTCGGGTTCGCCGTGCATCGATTTCCGACGTCTGTCCTTTGACGTCTGCGTCGCCGCCCGCGACGCCGATTTAATCGTCCTCGAAGGCATGGGTCGTGCCATCCACACAAACTACCACGCAAAATTCGCCTGCGACACATTGAAGCTCGCGATGATCAAAAACGCCCGCCTCGCCACGCAACTCGTCGGCGACGGCGGTAAAATGTGGGACTCCGTCTGCCTCTTCGACGCCGCCGTCCACGCGTAAGCTCACCCGAACATCTCGCGCGTTGCGCGTTGTACCTCACCATTGTAACATATGATTGAATTTACATTTATCTGCGTCCATCGTCGCCGCACGCGCCGTGCGCGACCGATACACGATCGTCACGCGCCCGCCCGCCAGAAAATTGCCTAGGGTTTACACGTCTTGGTGCAACACCCAAAATCACTCTCTCGCGCACTCTATTCGCCACACATACGCGCGCGGACGCCCACGCGCGGCGTCAACGCTCACGCACGCGACGAACGCATCGATGTCGTCGCGTCCAGAGCGCGCGCCGCTGCTCGTGCGCACCGCCGACGGTGCGAGCTCGAGCGATAGGGGCGATGATTCGAACAACACCCATCGCCACCCGATCGGTCGCTGGATCGCAATATTCGCCCTCGCCGCGTGTGCGTGCGCGGGGCTGGCGTATACGAGCGCACACGGAGGGTCTTCGGCGGCGGTGGCGAGCGCACATGCGGCGATCGGGGACGCGTGGCGCGCGAGAGCGGTGAATGGTGACGCCGCGCTCGCGCTCGGAGGAGACGAGGCGGATGAAGGCATGCTTGGTTCAGAGCACACCGTCGCGGGTGAGGCGCGAGACAACGAGGAACGCGCGAGACGAGCTCGGCAAGAGTTTGTGCGGAGCACGCGTGCGCAGGCGGCGCAGGTGAGCGCGACGGGTAAGGTGTACGGGGGCGGCGCGAGGAGCGAAGGCGCGCGCGCCGCCGTCGTCGGACGCCCACGCGTCGACGTACAGAGCGCGCATGAGGCACAACCCGTGTCTTCGCAGACAAGATATAAAACAGTGACCGTGCAAGTGCCGACAAAGGTTCGGATTCCCATTGGAGGTGCGGCGATGAATGGGATGAGCTCGCGATCGGCGGCGGCGGCGATGGGCGCCGCGACGTCGACGACGCTCAACACCGCCCCAGTGGTTGATGATGGTGGTGATTTATTCGGTTTAGGCACGGGGTACACGTATTACGTCGACCCGGCGCAGTGGGTGTATCCAGCACGCATCGTAGTCAAGCTCCCGAGAGATACTTATGGGGATTTGCAGTTGCTCGCGCGGAGCCCGCACGAGCAGTCGCCGCGACGCGGATCTTTAATTTTACGCGTCAATGGCCGCGAGCAGTCGGCGTTAGCGAGCGTTGTGAGCGATGGAGATGTAGTGGAAGTCGACGCACAGGCGAATGATATAGATGACGATGTGCGCGTAGTAGTGGTGCGGTACATGTGGCGCGACCCCGGGGCTAACGGCGTTCGCAAGCAACGTCGAGGTTTAATTCGGTTGAATACCAAGCGTGGGGCTGGCGAGCACACACAGGCACATAGATGGCCGGTAGATGAACAACCAGCGGTGGTGCCGGCGACGAGGAGCGCCGCGTCGCAGTCGCGAACGCCGGGGAGACGAGTACCTGGCTCACCCAAGTACGTCGCGGGACGCATTCCGCAATACGTACCGGTGGAGTTTAACATCTACGGGGACGACAACGTGATCAATAGCGGTACGACAGATACGACGACGACGTCGACAACGACGTCAGATACTTCTTCGTCGTCGGCGACTGCGACGCGTGAACCGGCAAAGCCAAATGCTTTGCCGGCGAAGCCAAATGCTTCGCCGTCGACGCCAAATGCTTCGCCGGCGACGCCAAATGCTTCGCCGGCGACGCCAAACGCTTCGCCGGCGACGCCAAATGCTTCCCCGGAGACGCCAAATGCTTCCCCGGAGACGCCAAATGCTTCCCCGGCGACGCCAGGTCCGGCGACACCAGTCCCAGCGTCGACGGCTCCAGCGGCGACAGTTCCAGCGCAAAGCCCGCCGGCGCCCCCGTCGCCGGCGCCCGTGAATTTGCCCGCCGCCGAATTCCTCAACACTCGCATTGTCGTTATTCCGTCCCCATTGGATACCATCATCCCCATTCCAACCCCGCCGAGTGTTTTTATCATTTCCGGTTTGCCCGAATTCAACGCCGACAACACGCACCACAAGGAGCTGTTGAATTTCAAATTTGGCTGGCGCGACGCCTTACCCACGGGCGAGTACGCACCCGCGTACGTAGAACCAGAGATTATAGATGAGTCCACGACGCCACCGGATTGGGTCACCGTTCGCGTCAACGGCGTGCTCAGACAATTGCCGTACGCCGTGTCCAACGGGGATAAAATCCTCTTGCGAGTGCGCTCGCCAGACCAACTTGGCGCGAGTCGCATCGTGGCGCTTACGGTTGGGGATTTGGATTTCAAGGTTGTCGTGACGACGGCGGCGTTCGTGGCGCCGCCACCGATGGAAGAGGTGATGGATAGTTTTGAGCCGCCGGCGCCGCCGCAGATTGCGTCTCCGCCTCCGCGTGAGCTGACGTCGCCTCCACCGCCGCGCGAGCGAGCGCACGCGCCGCCATCGCCGCCGATGCCTCCCGCGCCTGGAGGTACTACGGATGCGCCGTCACCTAACGAAGACGGGTCGTATTACGAGGATAGTAATCCGCCGGCGGTCGTGACGACGCCAACGGCTAATGATTCGGACGGGTCGTATTACGAGGATAGTAATCCTCCCGCAGCGGTGACGACGCCAACGGCTAATGATTCGGACGGGTCGTATTACGAGGATAGTAATCCTCCCGCAACCGTGACGACGCCTACGGCGAATGACGCCGACGGGTCGTATTACGAGGATAGTAATCCTCCCGCAACCGTGACGACGCCTACGGCGAATGACGCCGACGGGTCGTATTACGAGGATAGTAATCCTCCCGCAGCGGTGACGACGCCTACGGCGAATGACGTGGATGGGTCCTACTATGAAGATGTGCTAGATCCGACACCGGTGCCAGCACCAGCGGGGACGACAATTCCAGACTCGAGCACGCATCCGAACTCGAGCACGCAGCCGAACTCGAGCACGCAGCCGAATTCGAGCACGCAGCCGAACTCGAGCACGCAGCCGGATTCGAGCACGCAGCCGGATTCAAGCACGCAGCCGGATTCGAGCACGACGCCGGATTCAAGCACGACGCCGGATTCAAGCACGCAGCCGGATTCAAGCACGCAGCCGGATTCAAGCACGCAGCCGCAACCGACTGTGGATGAATTCCAACCATCCACGACTGTACCCGACGAAGCGCCCGCCGATCCAGAGCAAGACGAACCATACAACGCGTACGACGAGCAGACGCCGCCAGCTGAAGCTCCGACGCCGCCATCTGGTTCTGGAATTGTCGCGCCCGACGAGCCGCCTCCGCCACCCGTCCCGGCGCCGCCGTCGCCTCCGCCGACATCCTCCCCGCCGCCGCCGCCGCCGAATCCGTCGCCGCCATCGACGACAACCACAAATACCGAGCGCGTCACCGCACTCGGTGGTACGCGCAAATTCATGTTTGCCGAACCGCACGTGGTGAAGAATCTCGACGACGCCGGCGTCGCCCTCGTATGGATTTTCATGGAGGGACAGCTGACGTATTCGAGCGCGTTTCCGAGCTGGGCTGAAATCACCCTCAACGACGAGGTCATCACCGCTGGCGACGTCGTGACGGTGCACAATGATGACGTGTTACAAGCGTCAATCGTCGCGTCCAACGTGCCCGAGATGTTGCGCGTGGGGTACGTATCCATTAAAGGAAAGCAGCACGTGCTCGAAGTGCAGACGGTGGCGCCGCCAACGCCTCCGCCGCCACCCGGGACGCCGCCGTCACCGCCGGCGCCTACTGAAGCGAATCTTTTGGCCGCCGTCGCCTCGAATAAGCCTCGTGCGTGCGATGCCGCCGAAGAATACAAATGGACGCGCGTCGTCGCGCCGGATAGAACCAGCGTGGCGCAGAATAAATGGTGCTCGAGAAAGTTGCCGAGCGGTAGTTTATTTGAAGCTCCGTTGTGCGCGTCGACCGCTGGGCGCGATGTGGTCATTGTCGTCGATGCCAGTGCAGCCATGGGTGAGGAGTTGTTCTATGGAAACATGATTGACATGTTGCACGACTTGTATTGCGCGTTGGAAGGGAGCGATTCGCAAGTGGGCGTGTTGCTCCTCCCCGGGTCGTCCAATCCGTTTGTGTGCGACGCGTACTCGAGCTACATTCCATTACAGCGACACACGCCGCAGGCGTTCCATGACGCGCTGGAGGACTTGCGCGCAGACAAAGAAGCATGCTGTGGAGGTAGCGTGCCTCTGGCACAAGGTTTGAAGGCGGCGAAAGGATTGATTGAGGATTACGGCGTCTTTGATAGGAAGGATGCGAGCGTGATTTTTGTCACGGCGAGCGAACCCTCGACGCCGATTCAAGAAGAAACGTGTTCGTCGTTGAGCGTGAGTGAATTCAAGGACCTCACTCGTAATCACCCATTCAACAAGTTGGAGGATGGTGAGGATTTGACGAGCTGTCATTACAAGCTTCGGTCTGTGCCCGCCGCCGCCGCTGAGCTCAAGCTCATGGGTGCCCGGCTTTCGGTGCTCACCGTTCCGGGTGTCAGCGGTACCAATCCTCCGAGCGCGTACTACACTGGTTCTCCGTGGCCTGAAAAGTGCACCGCCGACGGTACGTGCGCATTCAGTGCCCCATACGGCGGTGACCGTGGATTTTGGGGCGAATGGTACGTCGACGACCAAGGCGAGACGACGCGCGACTACCAACCGGGTTCACCTTTAGAATGCGTCATGAAGATCACCCCGGGCGTGCCCATCGTGAGCAAACCCGTGTTAGTCAACGCGTTACGCGTGAACTCATGGGATGCCGATGAGTACGCGTCGAGCGTCTCCGTGGCTATGTGCCCGGCGCCTGAATGCGTCCCGGAACGTTTGCACGACGCCACGTCCATGGACATGTGCGTCGGCAACGACGCCGATGACTGGGCAACCACCAAGCACTGCGCGCAACAAAATATGTTTGCCGTGTGTGATCGTCTTATGGTTCGTTCCGAGTCGTGCTACGGCGATGCGCGTCAAAGCGCGATTGAACACGGCGTCGTCGACGGCGTCCCCGCCATTGCCACGACGTTTACGTGCGCCCAACGCTGCGACGGCGTCCCCACCGACACGTTACCAAAGTACTTGCGCGTCGTGTGCAGAAACGGTGACCAGTGTGACAGCAAAGAAGTCGATGGCAACGCCTACCCGAGCAGCGATTCGCAGGAGCGCTACCCGACGAGTAAGAGCAGCCAACATCCAAAAAACGCCGACGCGAGCGCGTACCCGACGAGCGCGTACCCGACGAGTGCGTATCCAATCGTCAACGCCGACGCGAGCGCGTACCCAGCCTAAAACAATTACACATCAGCAATTCAGCGATATGAATCGTTAGCACAGCACACAGTAGACGTAGCAGCTGTATCATACTCACATCAACAGTCAACACGACGCGACGACCATGCCTCTAAACCCTTAACAAAACTGGCACTTCCACGACGCGTCACTCGCGCGTCACTCGCCCGCGCGCGACGCACGCGCGACGCACGCACGCACGACCACCCGTCGCACCACTTTCGCGCGCACACGCGCGCAAAATACGCGTCACTCGTCGAACATTCGCGCGTGAGCTCGACATGGCGCACCCGAGCGGCGGCCGCCGCCATGCGGGCGCATCGACGTCTCGAGGCGCGCCCTCGCGCGCGAACGCCGGCGGCGGCGCGCGTAAAGGTCCAGGGCGCGTTCGTCGAGCGTTCGAGCGCGGTATTTCGGGCGGTCGAGGCGGGAAACGCGTGGTAGGGTCGAGTGATGAGGATGAGGAAGCTGCGAGCGATGAGGATGCGTTTGAAGACGTCGCCGAAGCGAGTGATTTTGACGACGAGGAGATTGACGAAGACGAAGCGTTCAATGATGATGATGATATGAAGTATGGTGAGCTCTTTGGTGGCGGTGATGACGACGACGAGGAGTTTGATGAGGATGAAGAGGATGATTTGGACGACGAGGATGAGGCTGGCCGAGCGACGGCTGCCGCCGCGGAGGACGACGACGAGGACGATTTAGCGCAGTTGATGGACAGTGATGACGAGGCTGCCGGGGAAGAGGATGGAAAAACGCGCGAGAATGCAATCCGTGCGCAAAAGTTGATCGCGGCGGGTGTTCGAGGTGCAACAGAGGAGGACGAAGAGGAGGACTTGGAGGAATTGCTCGACTCGGAGGACGACGGGGCTGAGGATGAAACGCGCGAGCAAATGCTCGATGATATCGTGGGCGAGCGTAAAACGTTCACCGAGCGAGATGTGCGTTTCCGTCCGGTGCGGAATGAGATTGTTCAAGAAGATCCTTTGTCGCTACCGCCGATGCAGGGGTCTGGGGACGCGCCGCCGATGACGCTGCGGGATTTAATGGCAACGCTCGGCGAAGAGCATCTAGACCAGCAGACGGTGAAGCGATTGACAAAGATCTCCAAGGCTAAAATCACGGATGTGCCTCTCGCACCGCGCATTCAACAGCGCGTCGAACGCAAGGTGGCGTACGAGGAAACCGCCAAGGATATCACAAAATATCAACCCATCGTCAAGGAGAATCGCGAAAAGCGTACGCTGAAATTTGAGCCGTCGCGTAAAGATATGCACCGCAAAGACACCCTCGGCGCGCTTGTGGCGGACTTTACCCCGCGCACCGAGCTCGAGAAGGAGATCGCACAAGTGCTCAAGGACTCTGGACACGGTACGGGGAAAGACGCCGCGCGAGGTGAGCTGCTCGAGATGAACGAACTCGCCGTCGAGGATGTCCAAGCTCGACAAGCAAAGCTCGCAAAAATGCGCGCCGTGTTATTCTACCACGAACAAAAGGCGAAACGATTGAAAGCCATCAAGTCGAAAACATTTCACCGTCACAACCGAAAGGGTGATTTGAAAGTCATCGGTGACGATGCCGATACAGACGAAGAGGGCCGAGGCGACACGCCAGAGGAGCGACGCGAGTACCTGCGCGCGCAAGAACGCGCTCTCTTGCGCCACAAGAACACCTCGCGCTGGGCGCAACGGGCGATTAAAAAGGGCATCGCGCATCTTCCAGGCACACGAGAAATCATGCAAGAGCAGCTGCGCATCGGTCAGCAACTCAAGCAAAAGCTTGAAGGTGTGAGGACGACGACGGGGGATGGCGACGAAAGCACCGACGCCGAATCCGACGGTTCGGATGACGACGGTGACGGCGTCGACGATCCCGTCGCCGAGCGCAAACGCCGGCTCAAAGCCAAGGCGGCGGCGATTAAGGCTATGGAGGATGGCGAGGCGGAGATTGAAGGCGAGAATGAAAGCTTGTTCAAGTTGCCATTCATGGCTCGGGCGATGGAGAAGAAGAAAGCCGCGACTGCGGAGGAGGCTCGAGAGTTACTCAAAGAGCTTGATCGAATGGACGGCAACGGCGGCGAGTTGTTGAGTGACAGCGACAGTGATGATGATGAGTGGGGCGCCATGACGGCGCGGGCGAAACGTGCGAGTGATGCGAGGCAGACGTCGGTGTCGAAGAAGGCGAGGCGCGAGACTACGGATGACGGCGACGAGGGCGATAGCGACGACGACGTTATGAATGGCGCCAATGTCGGCGACGATGGAGACGGCGACGACAAGAACGATGATAGGTTGTCTAAACAGCGCGCACCGGTGAAACGGGCGGCGCCGGTGAAGGAGCTTTCGACGGCGGCGCGTAACATGCGCGCCAAGGCGGCGGCTCGAGCGGCGCCACCAAAAGTGCACCGACCTGAGGAGAACGACGACGACGAAGACGACGAAGACGGCGACGCCCCGACAGTCATGCTCCAAGAAGAAATGACCGCGGGCATGAATAACGCCGACTTGATGCGACGCGCGTTTGCCGACGATGACATTGAAGCTGAATTTGAAAAAGAAAAGCTCGCCGACGTCGACGCCGAGCTTCCAAACATCGACGCGCCCAAAAACTTACCCGGCTGGGGCGCATGGGGCGGCGATCAACGCGTCCCAAAGTGGATGAAGGACGCCGAGAAGAAAGCTAAAGCCGAAAAAGCCAAGGCTCTTAAGAACCGTCGAGACGCCAAACTCAAGCACGTCATCATTAGCGAAAAGTATGATAAGAAAGCGGCGGCGTTCAACGTCGAGTCGCTCCCGCACGGATTTTCAAGCAAGGCGGCGTACGAAGGCACGATGCGACATCCTTTGGGTTTGGACACAAACACCGACGCAATGTTCAGCAAACTCAACGCACCAAAGGTGTTAAAGGCGACTGGAGCCATCATCAAGCCGTTAAAGTTGCCAAAGAACAAAAAGCCGCACGGCAAAGCTGGCGGCAAGGCGGGCAAGCGTTAAAAAAAGCCACGTGTAATTCAAAGTCTACTTCTAAATCTAAACCTATTCTAATGCTTACCGTTTTGGGCTTTTACCGTCGCCATCCTCCTCGTCTTTTTCGTCCTCCTCCTCCTCCTCCTCATCGTCGTCGGCGTTGGCGCCCGCCGCGGCGTCGGCGTCAATCCTATCCAACGCCCGTTCGCACGCCACGGGCCAGTCAATCGTAAACGACGCCGCTCTGCCGCCAAAGCACACGACCATCGACCACGCCAAATGAATCCACGCGCTCGAGAGCAAACCGATCCAAATCCCAACCAACCCCATCTTGCGCGGACCGAGCGCTAAATGCGCGGCGAGCGGAATGCCGACGAGCCAATAGGCGACGACGAGCGCCGGGGTCATGGATGACTGATACCCGGCGCCGACGACGACGCCGCACAAGGACACTTGGACGTTATCCAAGATGATGTACGCCGTAACGAGAGGTACGAGCGCATCGAGACGTGCGACGACATTTTGGTCTGATGTTTCTGCGCCGAACACGCGGTCGGCGAGGACGTAAAACCCGAGAGCGCTGAGTACGGCGACGCACAACGCAAAGGTCAACGTCGCTCGAGCCAACATCGCGGCGTCTCGCGCTCGACCGGCGCCGACGGCATTTCCCACCGCGCTCGATGCCCCACGCTGCCATACGCACGCCAATGAATAAAACCAAAAGTATGCGTTTTGTACGAGCGTCATGGCGTCCAGTTCCAACGTTGCGTTCGCGCACATACCGGCTAAAAACGCCATGACGTCCCACGCGACCCATTCAACGAAATTCAACGCCAACGCCGGCAACGCCAACGCGAGGAAACTTTTCCACCCTCGAAACGCGTCGCGAAACTCAACGTGCTTAAACGCCCGTCGACACTCAGCATCTAAAAACATCGCCGACACGTAGCACACCATTGTGCTAAAGTCAATCACGACGAGAGACATCGCCGCGCCTTCAAATCCCAAATCCAACGCTTGGATGAACAGCCACGGCGCGGCAAACTTCATAAAACTCGTAATCACGCTCAGCGTTCCAACCCGCGCGCTCTTCTTCATCGCCATCATTGTTTTCAAACACACGCACGTCGCGGCTTGCGCGAACAACCCTGGGCTACGAATCCGCGCGAATCGTCCCGCCATCGCGCTCGTCGTCGGCGTCTGTCCCAGCCGCGATAAAATCCCCTCCGCGTTGTTCCATATCACCGCACCCGGCGCGCACGCCAACACGACGAGCACCGCGAACGCGCGCACCGCAGTGGCGCCCACGACGTCGAGGTTCTTCGCCCCGTACGCTTGCGACGACGCGGTATCCACGCCCGCGCCGAGTCCCCAGAGCGCGACGTGGCCGCTCACCGACGTCAGCACGTTGGCCAGTCCAAACGCCGCCAGCGCGTCCGCCCCGGCGTGTCGCGCCACGAGCGCGAGCTGAAAGGTAATACACGCCGCGGAGCTGAGATATTGCAGCGAAATGGGCGCGCCCAGGGCGATGATGTCGCACACCGCGCCAATGAGCGTCAACTTTTGTGATGTCGATGACGCCACCGTCGACGTCAATAAGTGTTCGCGGAGGCGCGTGTATTCGGGAACGTCGCCGTCGCTGTCGCTCTGCGCGTCGAACGAGACGTCGCGCCCGGCATCGGCGCGCGGCGTGCGCGCGCGCGGCGACATGGCGACGAGAGCGCGACGAGCGAGCGTCGCCGCGTCACTGTCTGACGCTCAAGAAATGTCATTCTTTGACGTTCCCGCCGGAGCGCTGTCGTCGTCATCGAGCGAGGACGACGACGGGGACGAGGGCGACGATGCGGTCGACCGTGGCGATGCGATGGCGCGCGCGCGCGACGCGAGCGGGCGCGACGCGACGACGACAGATGGTCACGACATCGATGCGCGACAACCCAGCGAACCAGCAGACACACGCCATCCGACGCGCCTCCCGAGCGCTGCCGACGTCGTCACCGCGCTCGAACGATCGCAAACGGATGTGCACGATCTTCTGCACGCTGCGTCGTTCGATGCGCGCATGCGTGACGCGGCATTGGGGCGTTTAGGTGCGGATGCGCGATCGACCTACTACGCGCCGAGCGTCGGGGACGCCGCCGAAGTCGGCGAGCGTCGCGCTGCGACGATACGCGTCGATGTCCATCGCGTGCGTATCGTTCCTCTGCGCGTCGCGCGTAGGATGGAGCGGAGCGAAGGGAATGGGATGTTGGCAGAGGTGAAGCGAACGGGCGCGCGGGCGTCGACGTCGCGCGTGGACGAAGACGCCGCCGACGAAGAAACCGACCAATCCAAAGCGCGCGTATCCATCACTGGCGCCGCCGAAGATGTGGAAAAATGCGTGCGCTTACTCGAGGCGTTGGTACGAGAGGATGAAAACTCGAGCATGAAGCGGTTTTATTGCCCTAAAGTTGTCATGGGCGCGTTTATCGGCAAGGGCCGGGGACATTTGAATAAAATTGAAGGCGTATCCAAGTGTAGGATTGTGATTTCTGACGAGCAAAAGGTGCACGAAGGGCAGACGCACGCGGTGGTGCAGGCAGTGGAGGTTCATGGCACGCCCACGCAGGTGGCGTTGGGGTATAAGCTTGCGTTGCAGAATTTAGACGCCGCGTTGCAATGCGCGCCCGACGTCGACGAAGCCAAGCTCGCGGTGCGCGAGAGCGGCCTGGACATTGATGATGCGCGACGCACGAGGAAAAAACCGAAACTCAACGCGGCAAAGGTGGAGTAGAATTGTTATGTAGATGATGACTTGTTGTAGTAGCCACGCATTGAGTCGTAGTTGACGCCGCGCGCGCGCGCGACGAGACATTGAAACGCGCGCGACTCACAACCGCCGCCACATTATTCGACGCGCATCGGCAGATATGGATCTCAAACACAAACCCCGATCGGATCGCGAATCGAGAAATTGCACGCTTGAGTTCTTTTGGAAGGATCGAAACGTCGACGCGCTCGTCGCGAGACTGTTCGTCACGCGCACGCTCCCGTTGGATTTGAGACGTCGCATTGAACATGATGTTGAATGCTTAGAATGGCGCGAGTACTATTCGAAGATGAAGCACTACGACCAGACGATCAAAGAACGACGACGGGATTTGATTTATGAGCTGCGTCGGCTCGGGTGCGAGCCGCGCGCGGACTCCGCGCTGTGCAAGGGGTTCGTGTATTCGACGCTCGAGCCGAAGACGTGGACGGCGAAAGCCGTTGCGCGACGCATGGCGGAGATGAAATACGTGCATTCGTACTGCGACACGTTCAAACGAGAGGTTGAGGATATGAGAGAAAAGTTTGAAAATCTTTGTGACAGGTACATGGATGAATACGACGACGAGTATGACGAGTATGATGACGAGTACGACGAGTACGATCGATTGGACCGCGCCGACGCGAGAGAGGCGGCGTGCGAAGACACCACTGGATACCGCTATTTTGGAACGTACGTGAGCGAGTTGGCTAAAAATTGGAAGAAATTTCCCAAGAAGTGGCCTTGGTCGATCCCAGACGACATTCCAGAAGAAGACGTAGACGAGGCAGGCGATCCTCGCGAGGCGCTCGATGTGGAACGTTCTGAACTCGATGAAGACAACAAGGATGAGGGCACTGGCGCCGATGAAAACGATGAAAACGATGAAAACGAAGAAAGAACTGAAGGCTCCGACGAAGACGATTTCGATGAGGATGGTTGGTCTGAAGATGAATTTCATGTATGGTACGAAGACTCCTCCGACTGAGACGCGATGTATCGAAACCGCTGGCTCTGTAAGATGACAACTTTTAACAATCAACCACACATCACAGCACTGCATCTCCTCAACGATTACATCACACTAATTTCCTAGCGAATTTGGGTTTCACCCCACCGATATCCGCGACGATGTGCGGCGACGGCGCTCGCGAGTCGGTCAACTACTGTGCCGGGCCACGTGTATCTCCACGTGTGTTTTTGGACATTTGACTTCAACGGATGGTGATATTGTACAATGGATGCTACTGTGTGTTTTATGCTACAGAGAGTATCTACGGCGTCATAAGCGCGTGTCCCAAATGCCAGTGGATTCGTACTTGCGCAAGTTGCGCACGTTGGCGTCGACGTCCCAATTTGGCGAGCGCGCGCGCGCGCGCTCAAATTCAACGGCTTCATCGCCGCGCGCCATCTTTGATGGCGCGTCGTTGTACTCAATGTCGATGAATTCGTGCGCTCGCGTTGATGGTTCGACGAGCGGTTGCTGCGCCACGATGGTGGGCTCGAGGGTCTTTTGCGACACGGCAAGGCTCGAGCCGCCACGCGGCTTGGCCATGAACGCATCCGAAACGTCAAATTCTTCAAACACGGAATCTTCCACCGACGCTGGCGTGGCGTTTTCGTCGTGGGACACTCTGGTGTCGTCAGTGCTTGAAATTTCACTCACGCCATCGTCAGCGTCGGCATTGGCGGTGTCGCCGTCGCCGTCGCTCCCATTCGGCCAAAACACGCCCGCGACGGCGATTCGGCCAAAGCTTTCATCAATGACTAAATAATTTTGATCAGCGCCATCTTGCAAGTGTTTGACCATGGATGCGAGCGATGCGCCACCGTCGCGGCCATCCTTACGTTCGGTGATGCGAATAGTGATGGAATCCACGAGTTCGTTCACTGAGCGCACGCGCACGCGTCTCGCATCGACGCCGATTTCCGCGGCTATTTCTTTACAGAAGAACACCTGCGTCGCGTGCTGCTTAAACTTCACCGCGGGCATTTCCGAGAGAATTTCAATATCAACAGTGTTCACTGTAAGGCCGGACGCGACGGTTTGTACGCGCGCTCGACGCGCGGCGGCGCGCACGCTTTCTTCTGGCGCGAGCACCGGCGCCGGAAGCTGAATGCTCACATCCTCCATGGCGAGCTTCTGCCTCGGCGTGAGCGACATTGTCGCTTTACCGACCGTTCTCCACGTAAGCTTACTGCTCGCTTCTGTGTCTTCGATCGCGACAAGGCCTTCGCGCGCGGCGTCGGGAATCACCTTGTGTCTGCGCGCGGCTTGCGGCAGACTGGCCCACGTCTTGAGCGGCGTCATGTCAAAGTATGCCGCGCACGCGCGCGGACCGCCATCCGCACCCTTGGTCGTGTTCACTTGCTCGTCGCGCAATGCGTAAATTTCAGGAGATTCCATCTTGTCCGAGCACGACACTTCGCACTCGAATCCGTGCTCGTACTTGATGGCGCGCAATAGCGCCACGTTTTGTTCGAGCGCGTAATCGAGCGTCAAGAAATCAAGCCTCTTGCCGCGCCATTGCGCGCGTCCGAGGAGCTTATTCAAGCCCTTCAAAAAGTCCGACACGTCTCCTGGTTGTGTAGTCGTCTCGCGGGTGATGACCACGTCTTTACCTAGGCATACGCCACCTGGAATCGTGGGGCACACGATGCCGATGCGGTCGACTTCCTGTAAACCGGCGGCGCTCGTGAGCTCCTCGGTAGCCTTGTCGATGAGGTTCTTGCACAGTGTCACGCTATTGACGTCGTGTTCGTACACAATAACCAATGTGTCGTCGTGTGCGCTGTCACCAAGCCTGGCGGGGAACTTGACGGCGTCTGAAATGAACACCACGGCTGGATACACTCGTTGCATGTTGGACCGAAGCGCACGCTCGTCGAGCGGAGACGGGACATTGGCCGCCGTCGTCTTGTTCGCCGCGGCCGTTTCCACCGTCTTCACCGTCGTTGCGAGATGGTTCGAGCTACCAATTCTAGAACTCTTCAATGTTCTGCCGCTCTTCACGCTTCGTCCGTCGTCCGGTTGGAGTTTCATCGCCGCCATCTTGAGCAGCTGATACTCGATGTTGTTTGGCGTGTATTCGGGCGGAACCTCGTTGTCCGCCAACTCATCGAGTTCCGCAAGCGCCATGCCGAGATTGAACATTTGCGTCTTGACAAAAGGTGAGGTGTTCGCGCACTCGAGCGCGCGGCGGTAGTATCGCACCGAGTCCTCGACGCGACCTTGAGAAAGACGCGTGACGGCCAAGTTGTACAGCGCCGGGTAGTAATCCGGCTTGATGGTCAACGCCAGTCGTAATTGTTCGTTGCACGACGTCGATGCGCCTTTGCACCAGTCCAACATGGCTAAGTTTGTTAATGCTTCGACATCCAGTGGGTCATTTTCGATGGCGAGTAAATAGAGCGCGGCGGCACGCTGATGTTGACTGCGGCGAAACGCCAAGTTGCCGAGCTTCACTTTGCTCTTGGCATGTTTGCCGTCAATATTCAAAATCGCTTTGAATTGCGTCTCTGCCTTGACCCATTGCCCGAGTTTGACGTACAACAGCGCCAATGCGTATTGCGCGCGCGTATCTGTCGGGCGCGTGTCGACGGCGCGTTTCATCCATTCCTTTGCCTCGGCGACGGATCCTTGCGCCTCCATGACGATGGCCAAGTTGAACATGCACTTGAAATAGTGCGGTTCCCGATCGAGCGCGGCGAGGTAGCCCAACCGCGCGCTGGTGTAATCGCCCATGTGAAACGCCGCGGTGGCGCTGTTGAAGTGACCAATTGCGCTCACGGGATCTCGACGAATCGCCAACGCGTACGCGGTACTCGCCTTTGACATTTGGCCCTCCTGATAGCAAATGTTCCCCAGCGCAATCTGACGTTGCGACGTCGCCGCGAGCGAGCAAGCCCGCTGCGCAAACGCGCGCGCGAGTTTTACTTCACCAGTTAACGCATAAGCGATCGCCAAGCCATGTATGGCGTCGGCATGGTTCGGATTACGCTCGGTAATACGCTTGTAAATCAATTTTGCCTCGTCAATTTTGCCGTTGCGCATGGCGTCGGCGGCGTACGCTATATCATCGTCTTCGTACTCTCTCATCGTCCCACGCGTAAGGAACGAGTTATCCATTACCGGTGTGATAGAATCCATGAATATATCATCTTCAGCGAAACGAAGGGTGAGCTTTTCACGATCCCAAATGCGACGGCTAATGTAACCGACGACGATGAGGTACGCGAGCGTAGAAATACCCGCGACAGTCCATGATGTTTTGTCCGCCTCTCGACGACCGGGCGGCGGTGGAGCGGCTGCGGGTATTTCGTACGTGCCATCAGGGATACATCGCACGTGATCGATGGCTTCCTGAACTTCGACGCTCAGTTGTCCGTCGGCGCGCATACGAGGCGTCTCTCCAATCCAAGCGGGATCGCCGCTGACGGAGCCCGATGGACACGCAGTACACGCCACCGAACCGAAAGAGCTCGCAAAGAAGTTGTCATCGCAGCTTATGCATTCAAATTGACCCGTAAGGGGTTGTTTCATGCCCCGCGGACAGGAAGAACATGATGAAACACCAGTGGTTTGCGCTACGGAGCCCGCGGCGCACGGCGAACAAAATGTCGCCCCCGTCACCGGCGCTTCTGAACCTCTCGCACACGGTGTGCACGCCACGGCGTTATATTCAGCGGAATATGAACCAGTTGCGCACAAAGTACACACGGATGGAGCCGAGACGTACGATCCGGGCGCACAATTGATGGCCGGAGGGTTGAGAATCGTCGCGCCGACACTGAGCGTGTTCGCAGTCACCGCCGCAGATAGTTTATCGAGCGTCATTGTCAAGTACGTTTGGTTCCATACACCACCGTATGAAGCAGGTTGCATCGCCGGTGTTGTCACCCAAAACGCAACGATGACAGAACCTTGCGTGATGCCAATGACGTCAATGTCATCCGCGGTGGTGCCGTCTCCAATCGACGCCGCGATTCCAGTCTTGAAAGTGTCCTCCTTCGTGCTCGTCCAACCTGCGACGCTGCCATCCAAGCGTAAGGTGATCTCGGGAGGTTTTATATTCGCCGTCACGGGCGGCGGTGATGGCGGTGCCGGCGGAGGCGGAGACGGTGGAGGTGACGGCGGTGGCGCCGGCGGCGGCGGCGCAAGCCCGCACGCTGTCTGCCCAACCGCGCCGAATGTCCCTGTGCCTTCTGCACACGGTTGTGCTTCGGTATTTCCTTCGTCGGGACAATACGTGTCGACAGGACATACTAAGCACACATCACTGGTCGATGCACCGACGTCAGCGCTATACATGCCTCGAGGGCACTTTGTGCAATCGTCCAATGATACCGCTTCGACGAGTGTGCTGTACGTACCGGCTGGACACGATGTACATGACGTTTGACCTCCTCCGCTGTATGTGCCGGCGCCGCAAATATACTGCGCTGCCGAGGAAGTCACGTCGTCGCAGTACATACCAGGAGGACAATACGTACATCCAGTCTGACCACCGTCGCTAAACGTCCCCGGCGCGCAATCCGCGTTCAACGAACCGTCAATCGCTGGACATTTTCTACCAGCCGGGCACTTTGTACATTCAGACACCGTACCGCCAAAACTAAAGTAACCAATCTCACATTTACGCTGCGAATTTTTCGTAATGTCTGTGCAATACCGTCCAGCGTCACACGGTGAACATGAAATGGCGTTGCCGACGCTAAACGACCCCAGAGTGCACGTTCCTTTGGATATTGGCGTCGGACAGTAGGAACCTGCAGGACAATCATCACACGCTATCGCGCCGTCTAAAAGGGCGATTTCACCAATTTCACACAGTTTTGGGGCTTCACCGGCGACGGGACACGAATAGCCCTTGGGACACGGGAGACACGACGTCCCGGATGACGCCACCGGTTGCCTAGACGCATCCGTAGGATCATAAGGCAAGTCAAACGCGTTTGACTGCAACGTGTAACCGCTATAAGTTCCTACTCCGCACTCTTCGTATGCAACTAGGCCAACTGTGGGGCACGACTTACCCGGCGGACACGACTTACACGCGCCTTGACCGGCTTCATCCTGGTACGTGCCAACGCTACACGGGGTACACGCCGTCGACCCTTCTTCAGCGAATGACCCGGCGTCGCAAATTACGGGTGATATCGTCCCCGAATCCGTACACTTAGAGCCTGCCGGACACGCGGCGCATACCGCGGTACCTGCGACCGGCGAGTACGTTCCGGCGTCGCACACGATACATACGGAACTTCCTTCAGCGGCGGCGGAACCGGCGGCGCAAATCTCTGGCGTATGCGTCCCTGAATCCTCACATTTATACCCCGCTGGGCACGCCTCACACACTCCTGCGCCATCTAGCTCGGCATATGTACCAATACCACATACCGTACACGCTGTACTCCCCGCCGCAGCCGCGGAACCTTTGGAGCATACAGTGGGATCCACCGTCGACGCAAACGCGCAGGCCGCACCCGCTGGGCAAATCTTACACAGCTCTCCAGCGACGTCGTTGTACTTACCCACAGCACAAGGCACGGGAATTGTCGATGTTTCCGACGCGCATTCAGTACCCGTTGCACATTGCTGACACGTCGACTGGCCGCCGCCCCACGTACACGTCACCGCCGTCTCCGCCGACACCAATGCCGGCCCACATCCCGTCGCAATCGCCGCCGGCTGCTGCGACGCATCACATGCCACAGAATACACGCCAGTTGTCGTTATCGACGGCACGCACGACAAAGACATCGTCGCCGCATTTCCACCCGTCTCCATCGGGAACACGCACGGCCCAGACGTCTCGCTCAAAAATGCTGCACCACCCGCCGCAAACGTACATGTCCCCACCAACTGCGTGCCGTCATACGTACCATCCGTATACGTTGCTAAAATCGTATCCTGCCAATCTGTGCCCGAACACGTGCTCGCGATGGCGTACTCGCACGTCGCCGTCGGCCCCGTCGCGTACGACCCCGCGCCGCACTGCGTACACACCGAATTCGTCCCCGACACCGTGCTATACGTCCCTTGCGCGCACGGCAAACACGTCTGCGACACATCATCGAGGTACTCGCCATCCACGCACGTCTCCTGCGCGCGAACACGGCGCGACATCGCGAGAGATGCGATGAGCCAGAGCCACGCCATCGCAAAAGGCCGCGTGCGGTTGCGCGTCCGCGCGCGCGCGCCGACGCGCATGGCGCCTCGCGAATGGTTCCGAGACGTCTAACGCGGACGTGTGCGTGTGAAACCGCGCGCGAGAGGCGCGTTGGCGCCCGATGCGGCGCACGGCGGGGGCGTTTGTGACGTCGATTGGTGTCACGCGAGGAGAGAGGGGGACGAACTTTTTTCTTTTTTCTAAACCCTAGTTAGGGTTTAGGTCCGTTTTATACGATTTGATTATGGATAGTATTCCAGATGGGCTAAGTACGTCTAACGTCACTATCGCTCGTCCCACGCGCGTTCGTCGACAGCGACGCCGGTGTGTCGCGCGACATCATTCACGGCGACGAGCACGTCATCGCCGATGGTGAGCTGTGCCACGGATACGGGTTGGCGGTCGTCGGTGGCGCGAATGAGACGGACGGTTTCGGCGTTTTGGAGGAGCACGGCGAGGCGAGCGCCGGTGGTTTTCACGCGAGCTTCGATGAGGACGAGGGAACGGCGTTCGATTTTCACTCGAGCGACGTTGGCGACGCGCGTGCGACCGTGAGAGTCGCAGCATAGGATTTCGCTTCCGGCTTTGAGCTCGCTGAGGTAGGCGGTTTTGTCGTCGGGCGCGGCGCAATACGACGCCGTCGGTCCTGCGTTGACTCGAAAAGGACGCGTGTTTACGTACCCGCATTCGACGTTTTCGGCGTGAACCAGAAACAAACCCGAGGCGAATGAGCCTACGAGCATGCCTTCACCTTGAGCGAAATTCACGCACGCATCGACGGCGCATCTATCGCCAGCGCCGACGCGCTTGACGTCTGTAACCGTCGCCGCGACCAAATCGACTCGGCTGTCGTCTCTCGACGCAAAGTGCTCGCGAAGTATACCATCAATCGCGCGCACTTCCTTCGGGTCTGAAGTACATAAAACCACGCCGTCCACGCCGGTTTCCAACGCCTCAAGCATCGTCCGCGCGCTCGTCGCGTCTCGAACGCGGGCGAATAACCGAGTCGACGACGACGACGCGTACGCCGCCACGAGATTTTCCGCGGGTATGATGCCCCAATCTTCATTCGCATCCATGACTACTATATCAGGCGACGACGACGACGATGCCGCGCGCACGGCAGCCTCGCACTCCTCGGGCGTGGAAATCCTCACCACGCGCGCGCGCGATGTCGACGTCCCGCTCGCGTCCACCACCCTCAACCCATCCTCGCTCACCTTCAACACCTCCACCGCACACGCCGCGCGCACGCGCGACTCAAACGCATCATCCGCGCCCGACACCACCACCGTGCTCGACACCCCGAGCTCCACCGCCGTCGTCACGCACTGTAAATTATCCGTCTCAATCCACACCTCTCGCACGCGGTCTCCCGCGCGCCGCGCCGCGCGCAGCACCGCGCCATCAACATCGCCGCGCGCGCCGCTGCGCGCTCGAACTCCCTTGCGCGCGATCGCGCGCGATGCGGGCGCGACGCACGCGCGCGAAGACGCCATGGCGCGCCGCGGAATGGCGTGCGCAACTGTTTTTGAGTGTCCCATGTGAACACATGTGGCCCGCGCGACATTTCGCGCCGCATACGACGCCGCGCGACGACCGAACGACGCTCGCGATGCGCCGAACGATGATGATGATTGTGCTCGTGACGCTGTGCGCCGCGTGCGGGGCGCGAGCGATGGATGACGACGATAGCGCGCTAGACATGTTGGCGGATTTCATTGCGAGCACTGGGACGGTGGCGTTGTACGACGAGAACACGGGGGAAAAGATTGAAGGATCGATGGCGATCGTGAGCCCGAGTTGGGAGCGCGGGTCGTCGCACGTTGGGGTGTTTTTGCCCGCGGCGGCGATTGATAAGAAAGGGATGACGACGACGACGGTGACGTTGTGCGAGTTCTCAAATCCAGACGCGTGCCTGAACGAGAAACCGTACGCTGGAGCTACGGATGAATTCGCGTGCGGCGAGGATGATGAAGCGCGGGATGATACGGGGTTCGATTGTGATGAAGTCGAGGTTCCGATTGAGCCAGATGGTGACTTGTCCGTGGACATTGAGCTCGAAGATCCGGAATCCGAGGTGGATTACGATGACGGGCCGGCTCCAGCTCCAGCTCGGAAGCTGCTTTCTACCGCGCGCATCGGCCGCGCGAATCCACGTCGTTCGCGTACGCTTCGCACGACTGGTGCGCGTGGAGCAATTCGTGGGTGATTGTGGTGACACCACGCATTCGCATTCAAGACTGTGAAACACCGCGAAAGGACGCGCGCGTGTATCGCGACACGAAACAATGCACACGATGTGTGCCTACATTTGTTTTACAAAAACACTGCTACTTACTGTACTGTTTTACGGCTCATGCAATCACGAAGTTGATACAATAACTGTGCTCCTTCAACTTTACTCGCCAATACGCTCAACGACTTACCTTTGGCGCCGCTTCCGAGCCAACACGCGACGGCTAACGCCGACGCTTCAACCTCGTTGTCTTCTTCGTCGCCCACCGGTTTGGGGACTAATATCACGCACCCATCCGCGACAGATTTCAACTTTTCTATCGACTTGGCGTGCGTAATTTCCTCGGGAATATCACTCGAGCTCGATCGCGCGCCACCGATGGATGCTTTCGCCCCGGGTTCGTCTTGTTGGCGCGCTAAAATCGTTTCCAATTCCGCCGCCCGCACGCGCACGACTTGTTTCTTCATGTGAGGATACACCGCATCCAAGCCTTCCTGCGTGATTCTGTACGCGCATTTCACGCCTTTGACAATTTGACGCTCGAACGCACGAACACCGCACGCGACGACTTGTAGACCCGCGCTGGTGCCATCTTTCGCAGTCGCCGTGAGCACTTTACGCGCTCCTTTGGACAAGTAATACAACCGCTTCGGGGACACGCCGGGGAGGTCTGAATGTTGACGCGTCATGAGCGCACCATCCAGCGCCAACGCGTCACTGAGTCCGTAATGTTTCGTTATGCTCGCCACCGCGCTCGAGTCGTCAAACTTGATCACCGGCGCGACTCGCTTCTTCTCGTTCCATTCGGCGTTTTCCCGGGCGAGTCGATAGGCTTTATTGGCGTCGACGAATGGCAACGCCTCCATGTCCTCGGGAAGCTCTTTCGTTTTCTGAAACACGGTGATGAAGAATCCACCAGTATCGTCTAAATGTGGAAACACCCGCACGCAGCGTTCGAGAGGAAACTTGTCGTACTCAGCGTCCCAAAACATGGTGCGCGCGAGCGTCTTTTGACGCTTGCGCCCGGCAGAGTCATCGAACGATTCATGAAAGCCAAAGACGTCACCAACCTTCCAATACTTCATCCCAGGCCGACGTTTAAGTTTGGGTAAGCTGCTAGAGACGTCGACTAATTCAACGCTTCCTTTTGCGCGCTTTAAGAGCGCCGCGACGACGGATTCATTCTCCATCGGGTTGAGCGAGCACGTGCTATACACCAACCGCCCGCCAACTTCTAACAACCGCAATGCGTGCGTGGCAATCTCGAGTTGTAACGTGTGCAAATCAACGCCACTCGATGGATTCCACTTGCGCCACAAATCCGGTGATTTGCGCAAGGTTCCATCCCCGCTACACGGTACGTCGGCCAAAATGCGATCGAACCGAAGCTTCGCGCCCTTCGCGTCGTACAACATCGGAAACAGCTGCGCTTGATGATTCGTCACCACCAGCGCCGGCGAATTACTCCGTTTACACTGATGTGTCAATAAATTACTCCGCTGTAGCGACGCATCATTCGCGATGACGACACCGCTCGGCGACTTGCCGCCTTTTCCGCTCGCCGCGTGCGACATTTCCAACAACTGACTCGTCTTACTCCCCGGTGCCGCGCACATATCAATCACGCGATGCCCAGGTTTAACATCCAGCAGCAACGGAGGAATCATACTCACCAACTCCTGACGCGTCAACGCCCCAGTCGCGCCCGCTTGCTTTAAAAACTCGTGCAACGCCACCACCCCGCGCGACGCCGACGCCTTCAACGTCGCGTCCCTCGCCACGTCAATCTGAAACGCCAATCGCTCTGGGTACCACCCCACGCACTTGGGCGCACGCATCGCCCCACCTTCTCGCGCCAACGCCGGGAGCAAATCGCGCTCGAGTCGCCGTCGAATCGCACCGAGAAGCTTGGAGCTCGCATTCACGCGAAACGTGAGCGGCAACGGCGTCTGAAACGCGCGCATCATGCGCGCGAAATCATCCTCATCCGCGCACACGCCCTGGGCGCGGTAGTACGCCTCGAAACGCTCGTTCGTCAGCGCGCATTCGCCGCCGCCGCCTTCAACGCCGTCGTCCCGCGCGCGCTTCGACATGATGTGACGGCGCCGCCTCGACCGCGCCACTTCCTAAACCCTACATGTTCATATATAACAACCACCAAGACCCATCACGTGGTCGCCATAGACATATGATCACTATGTACATATGTAAAACCCCAAACCCTCTATAGAATTGTTTTGAAACTTCGTGGCCCCGACGCCGCGACCGATCGATCCGATCGCCATCGTCATCCTCCGTATGGGCACACAGTATACCCATGTACGTCGTCACACGTGTGCACACGTCGTCCT
>Ga0181599_1000814_pt1 | contig 32330 bp, 20 predicted proteins | sample 041ome_3_FD_148658 | JGI IMG/M metagenome (GOLD analysis project Ga0181599, IMG submission 148658) | Coastal salt marsh microbial communities from the Groves Creek Marsh, Skidaway Island, Georgia - 041405US metaG (spades assembly) | ecosystem: Environmental > Aquatic > Marine > Intertidal zone >...
TCTCGCGTCTTTGCGGCGCGCGGCGAGCCCGCGGGGACGTCGCGCGCGTCTCGCGCGACGCGCGCGACGCGAGGACGCGCGCGCGCGGCGCGCGACGACGCCGACGCGCGAGACGCGCGCGCGCGGCGCGATGCGCGCGGGCGCGCGCGAGGGCGCGTCGCGCGCGCGGCGCGCGCGCAGGGCGCTCGCGTGCGTCGTCGTCGCGGCGTGCGCGGTCGCGGCGACGCGGACGCGCGCGGGAGGCGCGCGCGCGCGCGCGGGCGCGGGCGCGGGCGGGACGACGGACGCGGCGACGGACGCGATCGGCGACGCGGGCGCGATCGGCGACGCGCGCGCGGCGAGGACGACGCCGGCGGTCGAGGTCGCGGGCGCGGCGGCGACGCTGCGCGACGTCGGCGCGCGGGAGGGGGAGGACGTCGTCGTCGTCGCGTTCGCCGACGCGAAGGTGCTCGACGTGGCGAAGAATTGGGCGACGCACGCGATGCGGGCGCGCGCGGGCGAGGGGGGGGAGGGGAGCGGCGCGGTGGCGTCGCGCGCGCGCGTGCGGCCGGTGCTCGTGGCGTTGGACGCGGAGACGCTGGACGCGGCGCGCGCGCTGGGCGTGGCGACGTATCGCGCCGAGTACGGCGATTTGAACGACGCCGCGGATCACGCGAGCGAGAGTTGGAAGAAGTTTTGCGCGTTGATGGTGAAGGAATTGCGCGCGGTGCTCGACGCCGGGTTTGACGTGATTTTATCCGACGTCGACGTCGTGTGGCTTCGAGACGCGGCGCCGTACTTCAAGTGCGAGAGCGGCGACGTGGACGGGTGCGAGGAGATTCGCGGGGCGGACGTGATGATTAGCAGCGATAATTTAAGCCCGACGATGGATTGGGAATTAGGAGCGAGATACGCGATGCGCGGGATCTTCAACACTGGGATGATGTTCATCAGGAACACGCGCGCGGGGAAGGATTTCTTGAGCGACTGGGCGCGAAATTTACAGGCAAAGGACGGGGCGTACTCAAAGCTCACGACGCACCAACAAGTGTTTAACAAGATGGCGCGCGAGGAAAATGCGTGGCCGGGACTAGATGTTGCCCCGGGAGCGTCGGCGAAGACGCGAGTGCTGCAATCGGGTTCGCCGTTGCCGTCGACCGGTTCGCCGTTCGCGATTGGCGCGTTGCCGCTTCGACTCTTCGTGAACGGTCACGGATACTTCATGCAGTGGGTGAATCGAAAAGACGGCGTCTGGGATGACGTTAAACCGTACGCCGTGCACGCGACGTACACGTTCGACGGTAGTGGTGGAGAGGCGAAGCGGTATAGGTTTCAAGAGGTTGGCTTGTGGGCGCTGCACGACGCCGCGGGCGAGGACGAAAAGTTCCTCACGTTTGAACTCGCGCCTCAAAACTTGACGAGCGAGGAACCGACGATTGAGGACCACCTCATTGTCGCGAGCGCGAACGTTCGCGCGCTCGTGAAGGCGTTCGCGTACGCCGTATCCCTCAACCGCACGCTCGCGATTCCCCCACTGCCGTGTCGGTGCGACAAAGTTTGGAGCGGCCATGACGACGTGTTCAGCGCAAAGTGTCGATATCCGGGCGCGAACGACGAGAACTACCTTCCAGGAACGTGTCCTCTCGACCACTTCGTCTCCGGTGCGAAGATACGCAAAGCCGGAGGCCGATTCGTCCCGCTCGCGAGCGTCCCGAGCCCGCGCGCCGCCGTCTTCGTCGACGCGGCGCGCGGCGAACGCCGAGACGACGTTCTCCTCACCCTCGGCGACATCGATCGAGTCCCAGCGTTAAAATTTGACGCAAACCACGCCGCGCTCTCGAGCGCGGTGTCCCATCCCGAACCTTGGTGCGCGGAGTGTCTACGCGAGGCGTGCGCGAGCGTCCTCGCCGCCGACGTCCTCCGCCGCGGCGCGACGCGCGCGACCCGAGGCGGCACCGCCGAGATGTGGTGCGTCTCTTTCACTGACCCCGCGTCGTCACCCTAGCTACGTAATACCCAAGCATCGTTCATAGCGCAACCAACCTTCGTCGCGCGACTCGCGCGGCGCCGCGCGGCGCCGCGCGATCGACGTGGCGTCGTCTCCGCCGTTCATTAAACATAGCGAATCTTATAGCTCGAATACGAGCCCTTATCCCACATAAAAAATTACGCGCAAGATTTTTTATTTACCGTTCGCGAACCGTCACTAATCCCACGCCCAAAACTTTGGTGGCGTGTGATTCTGTCCTGCCCGCACGCCCCGCCGGCCCCCCCGCAGTCGGTGGCGCGAGCGTCGAGCCGAAGGTCCCGCGAAGCGCGGGCGCGACGCACGCGCGTCTTCTTGACCGCCCGCCTCGGCGCAGACGACGAACGAAGCCGTCGACGCGCGCGAACGCGAGCGATTTCCGTCAATCGCGCGACCGATTGATTGTTCGCGCGCGCGAATCGAACGCCGGTTTTTCGACGACGCGGTGCGTGCGCTCGACGCTCGACGCGCGCGAGGGATCGAGTGAAATTATCGACGTCGCTCGGCCGTCGCGGCGCGATGGGAACGCGCGCGCGCGGGCGTTGGGGGCTAGATTTCGCGCGAAGTCGCGTTGCGGTTTCGGGGGCTGGATGCGCGCGGGCGCTCGATGGCGCGAACGAAGCGCGCGCGGGCGTCGTCGCCCGCGCGCGGTGCGGCGCGCGCGCGCGCGCGATGGTGGATGGGATTAAGACGCGTCGTTCGCGCGCGCGGGAGACGCGGAAACGCGCGGGAGGGCGACGCGCGCGCGCCGATGGTGGCGTGTCGGTGTTTCGATGCCGCGATGACGACGCGCGGAGACTGACGAAGCGATGTGTCGCGCGCGCTAGCGAGCGTTCGTGCGCGCAGTGTTCGGTGCGGGGGGGTGTTTGGCGCGGAACGAGCGCGCGGGAGATGGCGAAGGTGCGTCCGCGGGTTGTCGAGACGACGAGAACGCGCGACGGCGAACGGTTGGGGTTTCTGGAGCCTCAATACGCGCGGGACGCGACGACGCGCGCGCGCGCTTGTTTTCACGCGCGAAATTGTCGCGTTATCCGTCGCGCGTGCGATGAAACTGACTTCGGTGAACTTTTCGTGCGCGATAAGGTGATGGACGCCGCGACGTCGGCGCAAGGTCTGCCGGGAGTGGCTGGGAAGCGGTGCGCGCACTGCAACACGCAGACGACGCCGTTGTGGCGAAACGGCCCGGATGGCCCGAAAACGCTGTGTAACGCGTGTGGGGTGAGAGATAATAGGAGACACGCGAAGGCGAATCGAGTGGCGAAGCCGTCGACGCCGAAAGCGTCAAAGGGGGGTAAATCAAACGGAAAAGGAGAGGGGAAAAAGCGAGGCGCATCGTCGCCGAGCAAGGGGGAGAAGAAGGATGCCAAGAAACAGAAGCCCGCGCGCGATTACTTCGCGCCAAAGGCAAACATTCACGTTCCGAACTTCAACGTTGTGTCGGATTACGAAGCGTTGCACGCCGGCGGATTCAGACAACCGGCCAAGTATTTGCGTCAGCAAGCGCCGGATCATCAACTTCACCGATTCGGCCCGGGCACGGCGGCGTCCATGTACGAGGCCACGGCAGCGGATTTCAAGTGGCTCGAACACATGAATGCTGACGAGCCACTTGAAGGCAAGGGATCGGAGGTGTGCACGACGACGCCGAACGCCAACTACATGCGTCCAGAACACTTGGAGAAGCTCTTCGACGTCTTTGAGGAAACGTCTTGGGCGGCGTCTGCGATGCCAACGCAAGAGCAGGCGGCGCAAACCGTACTCGGCAACATCTTCAACTCGGCCAACACCGCGGAGGGGAAGCTTGAGGATGTTTTGCACTGGGCGTCGAACGCACAGTTGGGCGACGGTCAACTCGTTAACCTCAAGGCTGAGGCTGAAAACTGGAACCCATTCGATTTGAATGACGAACGATCCAATCAAAGCTCATCAGAAACGGCCGCGGCACCGTTGACACCGAGTGGGAGCGTTCAATTCTTGCAGAAGCGAGCGTCTCCTTCGGACGGCGTTCCATCGGAAAACGGTGACGACAATTCGTCGACGCAGTCTGCCGACGATCTCATCGAACGTCAGTATGCGACGAATACGGTTCGTCAACCGTCGGAAAACGTAAAGAGCAGTGATCTCGGCACCCGCGCCCATGTGGGTATGACGCGTCGCGGCGGTAAATCTATGTTTATCGCTCGCGGCGCCCGTGTGCCGCGCCCCCCGACTGGAGGCAAGAGTGAGCTCAAGAACGCAGTCAAAATCGTTAACCAAATAAACGACAAAATATTCAAGATCAACAAAAAAGCACCCTCTCTTGCGGTGTTTTGCAAGATCTACCGGTACTGGCTCAACATGCGATGGAAAAACGGAGGGAAACCTTTGCTTTCGCGCTTTGATCCAGTGCCTCCGTTGCGGCTGAGAGAGCGTCCCGAACTTGCCACGGAATCTGAGCAACTCGCTTATTTATTCTGTTTCAATCTTCAGGCCGTCTCGAGGCAGCAAAAAGAGAGAGCGCTTAGAGCAGAGCAAGCTGAAGCGCAGAGGAAGCGACGCCGCAGACCGTGTTTCAATCCGGCTGCGACAAAGCGTCGTCGCCGCGTCCAGGCGGCGATGGACGATGCCGTCTCACTACCTCTGACGATTACGTTTGATCCGCTCGATGAGCTCTTAGCGCACGGGTGGGACGTCGTTCAGTACGATCCCAGCACGTGCGTTGTGCCCAAGAAGAAGAAAATTATCAGCGAAAGCACAAAGGAACGTGCGATTAAAAAGGAGGAACCCGTGAAGAAATCTGGCGCGAACAGACCTGCGCCGGATGCCCTCGCGTCTCCTCCCCGTCGTTCGGTTGAGAAAACTGAGTTCGACGTCGCGCAAATCGTTGTTCCGAACGAGTCTGTCTTGCCGCAATCCGACCCTCATTTGAAGTCTCCGATGGGAGCGGCGGCGGCCAAGGCGGGCGCGTTGGTGAAAAACTTTGTGTCTTCTGTTGGGTGCGCTCTTGGCTACGGTGGTAACGGGAAAAAATGTCTTTTGGTTAATGGATCCGTCGGGGGTCATCTAAGCGCACCGACGACGCCAACGCGTCGATCGACGCGTGTAAAGACGAGCGATTGGAACGCCACGTTCTAAAAAAATCACTCGTGCAAGTGTTAAATGTTTCGAGCGCTGGCACGCGCATCATGTTCAACAGTTTTAGTTCTGAAATCATAACGAGGGGGGAGACGCTGACCAGGCTCGGTTAGCGCTCAACTTTTTAGAAAGTCTCACGACATTTGTACCTTTTAATTCGAATGAAATCGTGAAGCATCAAATTGTGTCCTAAGTTCTACATGGGCGTCGGCGCGATGCGCACTGGCGCGATTCTCGTCGGTCCCGGTCCAGCGGCTACCGGATTGGGTACCGCCGGCGCAACAACGACAACTTCATCGGGCACGCTTTCTCCTATCCTCGACGACGCTAGCAAAGACTTCACGTGTTCGGGGATGTTAGTCTCTGGCGCGCCAAGCTCGCCTTCATCGAAGGCGACGACGCTCGCGAAACCGTCCGTGCTACTCACGACAAGCATTCCACCATCCGGGGACCATGCGCAGTCTGTGATAGACGTGCAGTGGATACCAGCGACGTACACGATCGGTTCGGTTTCATCGGTGTCGTAGATCGTGACGCCGTCTTGCGAGCACACCGCGAAGACGACGCGATACGGCAAGTCTGACGGTGTCGTAGGATCAGCGGCGTCTTTTCGACGCTTGAACAGCACAGGATTGAATCTAACACACACAGATGGCGTCTCGCCGCCTGGTAAGTGCATGACGGGCGTTTCAAAGTTCCCACGAGCGTAGACATACGTCGTATGCATGGCTCGCTTGGCGCCCGGGCGTTTGAACACTCCAGCCGGAAACACTACGAACGAACCATCTGGTGACCAGGCCGGGCGGCGAAAAAACGACGTCATAGAGTCGTCGTGAAAGATTGACGCCATGCGCCCGCCATCGACTCTCTCATTCGTGTCGTTAATCGCCTTAATCGCCCGCACGTGTTTCACGCTCTTCGCCGACGGCTTACCGCCGCCGACAACGGCGTACACTTGTGCGGTTCGATCGGGACTCTGCGAGACTATAAACTCCCCCCGCGGATCATAACTCACTCCCTGCACGTAATGCGCGTGTTCGCGCAACTGCACCACACCGTTACCACTCTCGCAATCCCATAAAATCGTCGTGTTATCCACCGAAGCGCTCGCCAGCGTCTCCCTCGGTCCCCAGCAGACGCTCAACGCATCGTCCGAGTGCCCGCGCAGCGTCTTCATCGGCTTCCACCCGACAACGTCTCCGTGCGAATTGACCGTCGTCGACCCCACGTCCACCTCTCGCCACACGTACACGTCTCCCGCGTCTCCCGCGCTCGCCAACGCTCGACCGTTCGCGCTAAACCGACAGCAGTTCACCGCCTTGGCGTGTCCCGTCAGCGTCTCCGTGTGCGTCACCGTCACCTCACCATCGATCGATCGGTCCACGCGCCAGAGTTTGATCTCGTTATCCGCGCCCGCGGTCGCCAACGCGCCCGTGCGGGGATTAAAATCGACCGAAAGAATCGGTTGCTGCGTTCGAAAAGTGACGACGACGAGACGTTAGTGCGACGAATGCGACGCGCGATGCGCGCGGCGAGGGCGCGATGCGCGCGTACGTTTGTTTTCTCGACGTTGTGCCACGCGATTTCGATGGTTTTGACGCGAACCATGGCGAGGGCGAGACGGATGCGCTGGCGTCTGTCGTTCCGAGTTCAAACGACGGAGCTCGAAGCTAAGCGACAAAACTTGGATGTGTTTTGTATTGACAACCAGACAACGATTTAATAAGACAACGATTTAAACGAATAATGACTTCAACCCGTGATATTGTCGTGTAATATGTTGCCCACGGTGGGCTTATTGTGCGTTTATTGTGCGAGACGGATGACCGCACTCAGAGGTCGGCGCCCATCGCGTCCATGCGCTTCATGAGCTCGCGAAGCTTGGTCTCGCTGTTGTGACGAGGATTCGGCAATACGAGACGGAAAAAGTTGGGCAGGTTGAGCGCCGGAACGGGTTGGAAACCGATCATAGCGTCACCGGCGCGTTGCATCCGATCCTTGAGCTTCGGGGCAACCTTGGCAATTTCCGCGAATTGTTCGGGCGTCGCGGTGTCCTTGTTGAACGGACGTAGGCGCGGCGGCACGTACCAGAATCCGACATTGGCGCACTGCGCGGGTGTGGCCAGCGCCCAAGCACCCGTGGTGTCCTGCACGACTTCTGCTTCGACGAACTTGGCCAAAGAGAAGGCGTGGTCAACGAGTTTTTCCCAACCTTCGTCGCCGCGGTACTTCCACGCGAGCCACAATTTGAGCGCGTCAGACTTGCGGCCGCATTGGATAGTGCGATCGCCCAAATCAGCTTCGGTGTTATTCTTGTCGGGCTGGAACAAGTAGTCCGCCTTGTAAGAATTGGCCGCCATGAATTCTCCAGCGTGTCTACTCAGAACGATGGAGCACTGGAGAGGAATGCCCAACAGCTTGTGCGGGTTCCAGCAAAAGCTGTCTGCTCGCTCGACGCCGTTCATCAAGTGTTTGTGCTGCTTGGAGACGAGCGCAGCGCCACCCCACGCCCCATCGACGTGCAACCAAACGTTATCTTTGGCACACACGTCGGCCAACGCAGCAAACGGGTCATACGCGCCCAAAACAGTGCTCCCCGCCGTGGCGCCGCAGTAAAACGGTGTCTTGCCCGCAGCCTTCGCGGCCGCTATCGCGGCTTCGAGTGCTTCAGGAAGCATGGCACCATTCTTGCCACAATCGACCTTGATCATGTTATCCATACCTAAACCTATCATGTGGGCGCACTTCTTGTAGGAGTAGTGCGATTGTTCAGAGCAGAAGGCAACGTAGCCTTGCGGCATTCCGGTTTTCTTCGCTTCTGGGCATGCGCGCTCGCGCGCCAAGATCATAGAGTACAGATTAGCGATGGAACCTCCCGGTACAAATAAGCCGTCGTGATCAGGCGCCGAGCCATCTGCATTCTCTCCAAGCCAGAGTGACGCAATCTTTGCGAGCATTGAACGCTCAATTTCGGTGAGAATCGGTGCTACTTCAAAGGTGTGCACGTTTGAGTTCAGCGCGCTTGATGCCCATTCGCCCGCGAGCGCGATGGGGTCAACGCCTGCGTAGAGCTGATTCATGAACATCGGGTGCGAGCTTCGCACACTGTTGTCCAAAACAGCATTCATAGCGGTTGTAAGATTGTTGATGGAAATTGGCGATTCGCCGGAGCGAAAATTCAGTGGAACGCCCATCTCTTCGAAGCTGGCGTGGAGATCGGCGGGAGAGTTGTACACACTCACCGGTTCCGTCGCTCGAATCGAGTTACGGTGGTATTCAACCATGTGCGTCGCCACTTCATCGAGGAAACGAAGTTCTTTCTCTTCCTGTTCACGGCCCCACAAGCTGTCGTTTTCTTCATCCTCCGTTACTTCATGCGAGCCGTTCTTCCAGTGGACTTCGTACTTCGAAACGTCGGCTAACGGTTTGTCAAGATTCTTCGCTTGAAGCCACTCATCGTTATAGATCTTGGACAAGTACTTGACACCGCTGTCGCACAGTACCGTGACGATGGTCCCCTCCTTGATGTGACTCGAGAGCACGCGAGCAGCGTGCAGGTTTAGACCGGAGCTACCACCGAGCAAGACACCAGAAGATTCAGCAACCGTGCGAACCATGCGGAAGGAACTACTGTCGTCACCCATGACGGCGCCGTCAATGTATTCGGTGTCGAGTACACCCGGAATGGAATCTTTACCCACACCCTCGACTTCCCAACTCTTCGCCACGAGTTCTTCTTCAGGAATGTCGTTCACAAAATAATCCCACAGAACGCTTCCCTTGGGATCGGCCAAGACGATTTTAATCGTCGGGTCGACACTCTTAAGATAACGACCCGTGCCTGTGATCGTACCGCCAGTCGAGCCACCGGCGACGAAGTGCGTCACCGCCCCTTCGGTTTGCGACCAAATCTCAGGACCAAGTGTCTTTTCGTACGCATCCGCGTTGTACGGATTGTCGTATTGATTCACACCATAAAATTTCGGATTTTTTGCGCACATCGTCGCTTCGATGTTTTGATAATGATCCGGGTGATCCGCCGGCACCCCGCTCGGTGCGACGATGACCTCCCCCCCATACGCCCGCATGGCGTCAATCTTCTCCTTGCTCGTCTTCTGATTCGTAATCACGATGTATGGAAACCCGCGAATCGCACACGCCATCGCAATCGCCGCACCCGTGTTCCCACTCGTCGCCGCGACGACCGTCATCCCCGCCTTCAGCTCTCCCGTTTCCAGCGCTCTCGCCAAAATTTCCTGCGCGATTCGATCCTTAATACTCCCGCTCGGATTCAAGTACTCGCACTTGCCATAAATCTTCACCTTTGGATTCGCACTGAATTCACTCAAATCGATCATCGGCGTCCCACCGATGAGTTGTTGCGGCACCACCGGTCCGTTCGCGATTCTCGCGTGCGTCGACCGCCAGTGCTGCGGGTCCGTCATCGTCAGGTCGCTGAACATCGTCGGCAGCGCGCGCTCGAACGCGATCTTCGACATTTCGGCGTCGATGTCGATGCTGACGTCGACGTCTTCACCGCTCGGGTAGCCGATGGACGCGCGTTTGGTCGTCGCGCGTCGGTCGCGTCGCCGCGTCGGTCGCCGCCTGGAATTCGCGTTCGCGCGCGGCCCGTGCGCGGCGCGCGCGGGCGCCGCGTGCGCGCGCTGAATCGTGCGTGTGCGCGGAGTCACCTCAGTGATCCGTCGTGTCGGCCCGGCGCGAGTCCGCCGTACGCGTCGGGCGAGCGCGTGTGACGTTCGAGCGCGCGCGGCGATGAGGTACGGATGGCGTAGGTTTTGGTTTTGTCGTATTCGAAGGGTCTGTAGTGCTATCATAGATGGATATGGTGTGTTTATCCGTTTAATCCGTCGCCTCAGCCGCGGCTTTGGCCTTCTTCCACGCGTACGCGGCTTCGAGAAGCTTGAGCGACGGTTGCGCGGCGCCGGCGTCGTCGGGGAAGACGTAATCGTAGTACTCTTCCTGTGCGATTTCGCGACCGTCGTCGTCCTCGACGGCGCGCTTGCGCTTAACGCGCTTGGGAAGACGCGCCTTGACGTCGGCGGATTTCGAGAATTCGCTCGGTAAGGTGTCTTCGAATGACTTCCACGCCTCGAGAAGCATGACACGCTCTTCTTTGGCGTCTGGATCGATTTCTTTGAGTTCAGCGAGCGCTCGCTCGTACACGGCGCGGCTTTTCGCTTGGCGCGTCTCGAGGCGTTCGTGCTCGTCGTTCTCCGCCGCGGCGGTGGCGGCGGCTATCGCAGCGTCGTCGGCGTCGTCATCCACAACAACAATCGGTGTTGCTTCGAAGCGCGCGTAAGACATCCATACCTTGACGTGCTTCGTACGCTCGAGAAGACGCTCGTAAAGCGCGCGCGTACGCTCGCGCTCTCCCTCGGACGTCTCGAAATCGATGTACGCCTTCCAAAGTACCTCCGGCATGTCTAGCATGGCCTGATCAACCGCGAGTTCGAAAATCGAGCGCCCACGTTCGATTTCTCCGAGCGATCGCTCGAGTTCGGCGTACTTGATCCACGTCGAGCAATTTTGCGGCTCAATTTCCAAGTACTTTTCGTACAGGGTGCGACACCTGTCGACGTTCCCGAGCTGGAACTCGATCTCAATGTAAGTCGCGAATATCTTTGCCTTCGGTGCTAATCCAATGGCCAATCCAAAAATCTTACGGCACGCATCGAGTCGTCGCTGACGAAGCTCGAACTTTGCCGCCATGATCCAAATCTTTGAAAACGAAAACTCGGCGTGTGGAATCACCTTGAGGCACGCTCGGTACACCTCTCGCGTGCGTTCCACGTCTCGCGCCTCGAGCTCTTCGTAAAGCGCGTAGTTGATCCAAATATAAATGTATCGCTGCCAAAAGCGTTTTTCGTTCGCTGGCGGCACGTTGGCGATGGCGCGTTCGTACACCTCGCGCGTCTTCGCCATGTCGCCGGCGTTTTCTTCTAGTCTAATGTAATCGAACCAAGTGTCGTAGTTCAGCGGATTCTTGGACACTTCTTCCTCGTACTTGAACCGTCGTTGCCCCACAACGACGTCCTCGATCCCTTCTCGATTTCCGTGCATCTTTTCAAACTTCATAAACTCCTTGTACACAGACTCGGCTTGCTCCTTGGGCAAACGATCGAGAGCGAATTTATAAATCGCCCGAGCGCGCTCAACTTCGTGACACATCTCCTCAAACTTGGCAAAGTTGGCGTATAAGTTCCCAACCTCTGGTTCGTTCCGCAGAAACTCCACCGCGGCTTCGTACACCTCGCGCGCCTTGTCGCGTTCGCCCGACGAAAACTCAAACTTTGCCCAGCGCGTCCACGCCTTCACGTCCGGGTGCACCTGCACATACCGCTGAAAGATATCCCTCGCCCGCTCTTTCTCCCCGTACCTCTGCTCCATCTTCACGTACGCGTTCCACGCCGTGTGTTCGGGTTCCCACTTCATCCATTTCTCGAAAACCTGTCTCGCCGCCGCAACCTGCCCGAGCGTCTCCTCCATGTTCACGTACTTGTACCAAAACACATCAATCCTCGGCAGCGTCGAGCACGCCCGCTCCCACACGTTCCTCGCGTGATTGATCGCTTTATTCTTCATCTCCATCTCCGCGTACTGCAACCATATCGGCACGTCCCGTCCGTGATGTTCCAGCGCTCGCTCCCACACGCTTCGCGCCCTCGGCAAATCCCCCTGTCCCTCCTCCCACTTCGCGTACCGTATCCACGCCCGCGGTTCCCAGTACGACGACCGCACTCGATCCTCGAACTGCTTCCGCTGTTCGTATCTGTACTCCCTCAGCTCCTCCTGGTCCGCGATCTTCCGCTTCGGCGCCCCGTACACGTCCGTCGCGCGCTCCGCGGATTCGCGCACGATTTGTTCCGCGGTGATTTGCACCGGCGCGGGCGCTTTATTCTTCACCCGCGTCGCGCGCGCCGCGTCGGACATCGCGGACCGGCGTCGACCGCGGCGTCGTCGCGGCGCTCGAGCGCGCGCGGCGTCGCGCGATGTCCGACGTCGCGCGCGCGCGTCGATCGTCGTCGGCGGCGCTGATGGTCCGTGTGTGCACGCGCGTCCGACCGATGATCCGTGTGTTAAGACGCTTCTGACTGAAGACCAAGCGGATGGTGTTACGGGACGGCGCGAGACGGCGACGCGACCGGACACGCGATGTCGCGCGACGCGCGCGCGACGCGACGGGCGAGAAACCTCGACGCGAGCCTGGACGCGGACGCGGCGACGCCGCGCGCGTTCGACGAACGCGCGAGCGACCGACGGGACGCGTACCTGGACAACCTGAAGTACGCGCTCATGCTGATCGTCGTGTGGAATCACGCGCTGCAGGAGTTCCTGAGAGCGCTGGACGCGCACGAGCGGCGAGGGTGGTGCGAGAGGGACGCGGTGAACGCGACGACGCACGGACACGTGCGAACGTTTTATTTGGTGTTGTGCGCGACGGGGATGCCGTTGTTCGCGGGCGCGAGCGGATACCTGTCGAAGAGTTGGCTCCGCGCGGCGAGGGAGGACGAGGCGAGCGCGGTGAATTTGTTGGTGCGCGTGCGAGGGGCGTTCGGGACGCTGTTGGGGACGTACGCGGTGTGGCAGGCGTTTTACGTGGCGATTAATTATTACGACGTCGCGCCGCTGCAGTGGTGGGCGCCGGTGGGGGTGATGTGGTACTTGCTCGCGCTGTTCTTTTGGCGCATGAGCGTGCTCGTGGTGGGGGGGTTACGAAATGGGGTCATCGTGGCGCTGAGTGTGTTCATGGGGCTGTTCGTGGGGTTCACGGAGACGGCGACGACGAAGAATGGAAACGCGGCTTTCGATTGGCAGCGCGTCTTCGTGTATTCCGTGTATTTTTTCCTCGGCTGCGTCGCGTTGAAGCCGGAGCACTTGCAGCGCTTGCAGAGTATCGATTACGGTCGTCGCGCGACGTTCGGGGCGATTGTTCTCGCGGTGGCGTACGCGCTTCTCTACGTCGTGCTCAACGTCTTCGAAGAGTGCTTCGACGACGTGCAGTGGTTCATCTGGTCCATCGCGCCGTACAAGTCGTCCTCCGTGGCCGCGCAGTTCATCGACATGCTCAAACGCATCGCGCTTTACGTCTTCACCGCATTCGCCGGCTTGGGCGTCTTGGCGCTCGTGCCGAGTAAGAAGTCTTTCATCACCGCCATGGGTTCGCGAACGCTCTACTGCTATCTCACGCACATCTTGCTCCTTCGCGGGTTCAGCATGCTCATCGATCGAGTGTGGCCCGCCGCCCCACTGTCGTTCCGCCTCTCCGCGGGCGCGCTCTGGCTCCCTTTGATCGTCGGCAACGCGTTGATGGCGCAACCAGTGCTGTTTTTAAAGCCCGTCGTCGAGCCCGATTTCTCCTTTTTATCGCGGCCGCGCGGCGCCGAAAGCGTCGCCAACGTCGCGTGATGGACGTCGTCATCGTCAACCGCGAACCGTAATAACTAGCCTCTTGTATCATAAGACAGTCTTAGCCACACCGCCCGCTCGATTCGCCGCTGTTTGTCGCCCCCCGAGTTTGAAATTCGCCGCGTCTGTCGCTCTGGCTGTCGCGCCGCGCGCATCCACTGAAGAATCAACCGCACACCGCGCCGCGATGACGTCCTTCGTCCTCGCGCGAGACGCAAAGCTCGGCGCACCCGCGACGACGATCGCGCTGTGTCCGACGATGGATCTCGTCGTCGTCGCGTGCGCGAACGGCGGCACTTTAACCGCGTTTCGGTTGAACTGGAACAAACTCTGGACGAAAACCTTAGCGCCCGAGCTCGAAACGCCCACGCGCGCGACGTTTCGCCCGGACGGCAAGGTTCTCGTCGTCGGCTACGCCTCGGGAGCGATCACGGCGCACGCGACGGAGGACGGGGAGTGTTTGAGGGTGATTACGGGGCTGGAAGGCTTCGAGCGGGACGCGCGCGACGGCGCGAGCGGGACAGCGGCGGAACGGGATAAAGGCGGAGAAGGCGGAAGCGATGGGTGTGGAATCACGTGCTTACGATGGATCGACGCGCGCGAGGGAGCGGTGGTGCGCGACGAGAGTCGAGCGGCGAGGCACGGATGGAACGGCACGCGCGACGGCGCGCGGGAGAGAGAAGGCGGCGCGAGCGCGAGATTCACGGGCAAGCGCGAGTCGTGGAACGCCGCCGGGTTGGTGGATCATTTTGAAAGTACGGGCAAGTTTAGCGCCCTCGTCGCGGCGAACGCGAACGGGGTGGTCGCGATGCACGCGTTCGGGATGTTTCGCGTGGGCTTATGGCGAGACGCGTTCGCGAAGACAGGCAGCGTCGAGGCGTTGGCGTCGAGAGATGATTTTACGAGCGTTGATGCGATAGTTCGCGACGCATCGCGAAGAAAGGCTTCTTTCGCGCGATTGGACGCGGCGTACATGGCGGTGCACGTAAGAGAGGTGTATTTGGTGTCCACGCACGCTGCGCACTTGAAGACGTCACTGGAGCGCGCGATTATCGTCGTGCGGGAAGCTAGCGCGAAGTACGAGCAAGGGTACAAACGTCGTCTCGATGATCAATTTAAGCAGTTTACGGACACGTTACTCATGACAGAGATGTACGGCGAAGAAATGGACCTGTACTATGAACTTCGCGAGCGACTGTTGATGCTTTTGACGACGGGAACGTTTGACGAAGCGTTGGAGCATTTCTTTATGACCACATTCAAAATGGCGCACGTCAAGCGAATGGCGAAAGATGTAGACGTTGCGTTAACGATCGTGCACGAGCATCTCGTGAGCGTGGTCGCTCCTTTGATGGATGACATCATGCTTCGGCTGAACGCCCTGCTCGGGTTGGCGCGACTCGGTTACGGATCAGATGGCGTGGGCATCGATGAATCGCGCGTGGAAGAAGTCATAAAGATGTGTGAGCAGTTCACATTTGCCATTATCGACGCCGGGCGCGTGGTGACAAAACGAACGATGCAACTGCGTGCATTTTTCGTGTACATCATTAGAGCGCAAATCGTCGCCGAAGACGGCGACGCGCACGGCGCTCAGCTTCCGTCGCCACGTTTGGATTTAGTAAAAGAGTACTTGGATTTGGCGTTCAGCAAAAACGGCGTTTCTCAAGATTGTCTTGACTACGCACTTTCAGTGCGTCATGACCGTGTGCACACCGGCGACGGAGTATTCTTGCGCGGCGCGCAGCCTCCTCTCGAATCCATGCTACGACTCAACGATGCCCTTTCGGATGGCGAGCCGCTTTCGTTGTGTGAAACGCTCACGCGCATCACACGTGAAGTAAACGGTGTTTTAGAATCGTCATGTGATGTGTTGAGCGCAAAATGTGCGTGGACGTACGCGGATGAGGTGCAGGACAACACCGAGCAATCAGTGTTTTCCAACGCCGAAGCCGTCGAAGCGCACAGAGAAAGTTTCCACGTCGACACTTTGCGAGATCGCGTGCACATGTATCGCGCGTTTGACGGTAAGTGCCTTAGAACCGCAACAGTGACAACGCCGAACGAGCTCATCGTCGACGCGTGCGCTTACAAGGGCGATTCCATCGCGCTCCTCCTCAAGCCCAAGGACGTGATGGGAGGCGCCAAGGCGCGACTCGTGCTCCTGGATGATGGCGCGTTTCAAGCGCTGCCGCGCGATGGTGCGCTGGTGGATTTGAACTCCATACAAATTCGCGAGCGCGTTTTACCCTGCGTCGAGCCGCTCGCGCCTTTAGCCGTCAGCGCGAACCGCGGCCTGGCGAGCGTTCTCGTCGGCGCTACGCGCGTTCAAGTTTACGATCTCGAGGACGACGACGAGAGCGATTCAGACGACGACGACGAATGAAAATACACGATAATTAGCTGATATAGACTAGCCCATTGTGACGGACACGCCGACGAATGTTCAAATGCGTCTTCTCGCCGAATACGGCGTTGTCCCGCCGCCTGCTTGTGCAGCACACGCCAGCGCGTCGACCGTGACGCGACGCGTGTCGCAAATTCGCTCGCGAGTTCAATGCGTCACATGTGCTCGCACGCACTTCGCGCGAGCTCGACGCGCGGTCGTGCGACGTCGCTCGTCGCGCATTTCGCGCGAAAACCTGAAGCGGTCGTTAGGCACTGGGGACATCGCGCTGGACCTGCGCCCGCGCGCGCGCAGGCTAAACACACCTATCCCGAGGACTTCTTGGACCTCGGCCCACGCATTCGAACGGTGACGCTCGACGACGATGGATTCGACGCGGGAGCGTTCGACTACGTGTGCGACGCGCGCGCGCCGAGCGAGTACGAGGACGACCACGTCCCGGGAGCGATAAGCACCCCAGTGCTTGATGACGAAGAGAGGAAACGTGTGGGAACTATATATAAGCAAGTCGACCCGTTTGAGGCGAAGAAACTCGGGGCAGCGCTCGTGGCACAAAACTTGAGTAAGATAATTGATGAAAATTTCATGGCTTGCGAAAAGTCGACGAAGATTTTAGTTTATTGTTGGCGCGGCGGTGAGCGGTCGCTCAGTCTGGCGCACGTGCTCAGCAGAATTGGTTTTGATGTTCACTTTGCCCCCGGCGGGTATAAACGTTACCGAGCTGGCGTGCTCGAATGGTTGCGAGGGATGGATCAATTTTCCTATCACGTCGTCGCGGGAAAAACCGGTTGCGCAAAGGGTAAGTTATTGGACGCTCTCGAAGCCGCGGGTGCGCAGGTGATCGATTTAGAAGTGATGGCAAATCATCGTGGCTCGATTCTAGGGGAAGAACCCGGCGCACGCGAGCAGCCAAGTCAAAAACTTTTTGACTCTCGCATCGCGTGCAAGGCGCGCCGGTTCGATCCCACAAGGCCCGTGTTCGTCGAGGGCGAGAGCTCAATGATTGGAAAAGTCCAAGTGCCCAGCACGATGTGGTCAGGCATGCGCAAAGGAGCGGTGACACAGCTGGAGATACCCATGTCGGAGCGCGTGAAGTGGATTCGAGCGGGGTACCAGCACTTTGAGACGACGGAGACGGATCGCTTGTTGGAGTGTATAGATGTTCTCGTGAAGCGCGTCGGACACGAGAGGGTGAATGCGTGGAAGGCGCTCATCGCCGGTGGAGACTGGGATGCTTTCGTGCAAGATATACTAGAAGAACACTACGACTCGGCGTACGCCGCAGCCGCGGCTCGATCGCGCCCGCAGGAAGTCGAAAACGCAAAACCACTGTTCCTCGAGAATACGAGCGATGAGACGTACGAGCGAGCGGCGAAGGAGCTGATGCGCGTGTACGATCCCAAGAGCGGCGTGTGAACTATATATATTTAGCTATTGTTAGATTTCGTAGTATTTAAAGAGCCGTCGATCTACTCGTCGTCATCCATGTCACCGACGTTCGCGCCGCTGACCATCCCCGGAATAGCTGAAAGCCGCGCTTGTCGCTGAGCCGCTAACCGGCTTTGCTCTTCCTCTGCAAAATCCACGCTGCTAAATTGTTTCGTCTGCACTAAGAAGTCCCTCAACGTTGACTTGAACGCCGCGAGGTCATTCTTGCATTGGAACATCGCGAGAACTAACGTTTGAACTTCAGCTGGTGGCATGTTCGGGAACGAGGTGCACAACAACTGCGCGCAGTGCTCTTGAACGAAAGCCGCGTTGGACGGATAAGCGCCCGCCCCCTTCGCCGCAACGTCCCAAAGAGGCGCACTCAATTGATCACTTTCGCTAATAGTGAAGAGATTTTGCAGAATGAGAGCGTGCAATTTGAAACCTGGCTTGTGAAAACCATCCGTCATGACGGCGAAGACCTCGCTCATCGTCATCAAGTAGAAGCTTTGGTGGAATTGATTGCAGTATTCGGAGAGTTGAAAGTACTTCATCATCTCCAAAAGTAAGTTCAAACCTTCATCCGCGACGTTGCGCTCGGTGTGACGGAATGCCCAGACAATGGAATCAATGATGAGTTTCAAATGCGCCGGGCTCAACGCAACGAGAGCTCGGAAGCAGTGATTCGTTACCGAACGAAGAAGCAGGAAGAACTTTAGTCGATGATCGGGGAAGTCCTCAAAGTTCTTCGTAATCATCGACAACGTGCACTCAAACACGGCGTCGAAGATCTTCGGAATTTCATCGGTCATCGCAGTCTCCACCTTATTGATGATTGCCGCGAAGAGCGACAACACCTCGGCGTCGCGCGCGTCCGGAATGTTCCGCGCATAGTCACCCAAGATGGGATCGTACATCTGCGGCACGAGCTGCTGCGCGACGAGATGCGGGTCGTCGCAGCGTTCGACAAATGTTTCGATGAGTCGAAGAACTTCTCGTTTGACGGAGCGCAACAACTTGACAAAGGACGACTTACTTGCGTACGGCCCGCCTTCCGCGATGCTTTGACTGACCAATTCGCTGTAAAGCTTGTAAACGTTCAAAACATCCGCGTAAATGGCTGACATTTGGTTTTGGAACGGTTGGCCAAGAGACATGCAAAAGTGCGTGTTCGACTTGAGAATGTTCAAGATGTTTTTGATGACGTCTTGATTCTTCAAGCACTCACTATTCTGGCGCGCCTGAGTCATGATTTGTTGCCACTGCTCATTGGGAGGCGCCATCAATCGCTGCACGTACTCTTCTCTCTTCGCCGGGTTCAACTCGCTGCCGATCATGTGACCGACAGATTCGTAGAACGTGTGCACTTGATGCGGCTCTAAGTCGCGAATAGTGTCAGACAGTCCTCGCAAAAGTTCGTCGACGAACGGCTCCGTCTCGCCAACTTGTAAAATGACAAATTTGCGCTTGCATTTCATGGAGATCTTCAGAAACGTATCGCACGCCATATCCTGCACACCCGGATGCGTCTCGTGCATGAACTCGAACAGCTTGTTCACCACGGTCTTCAAGAACTTCCAATGTAGACGTAAGAAGCGCGGGTACTGTCCGACAACGTACATGATGTTTGACGCGATGACGGCTTTGTGGTCCTTCATGCGCATGATTTCGCACAGGTTGAGCAAGTCTCGAATGGCGGTCACCAGAAATCGGTTCTCTTGATCCTCTTGCATGGATCCACTGATCGAACCGATGGCCCAACAGAGCGTGTTCAACGTATGCCACGTGTACTCACGACCGTTGAGCTGCGCGTGCAGTTTTTCGAGCATTTGCGTTTCGGTATCCTTGTGGTCGAGATGCGCAAGGTAAATCAGAGTCTCGCGCATAATCTTGTACTGCACCAAGACGTCGTTATCCTTCAAAGTTTCTCGCACGATGTTCCCATTTTCATCCTCTACGATCAAAACCTCCTCCGGTTTGGCCATGCGCGAAATCATCAGCAAGCGCAGTTTGCTAAACGGCGCGGCGTACAGCACTCGACGGTTTACGCCTCGCTCGTTTTGAGCGACGACATCTCCGCCGAATCGGAAGTCCCCGGCATCACCGCCTTCGGATTGGAACACATCACACACCATAAAGTGCCAGTAATCGAGGCAAACCTTGAAAACTTCAGGTTCTTCCACGTAGGAAATGTTCAAAAGATACTCGATGCCGATGAGCATCGATTGCTGCAACTCGGCGGTCGATTCCAAGAGCACGATGTGAGCTTTGAAAAATTGAGTGAGGAAGATGCCCAAGTTTTGCACAAACGCCTGCTCGTCATCCGTACCGTTGGCGTACGCCTGGGCGATGTTCACGCCGCGAGGCAAGATGCCCAGCAGGTGTTCCACGGCGACGGTGTAGAGCTTGATGAAGTGCGCGTCGTATTTCGCCTCGACGTTCAAACCACCAATCTCCGACAGACAGAGGAATGCGATGTTGCGATACGCCGGATTGGGCGCGAGCGCGAGCAAGGTGTCCAACAACGACGACTCGAAGATGTAACCGAGAGGTATCCACGACAAGAACGCGTTGAGCGTCGTGAGCGTCGTCTTTATCAACTCTGGTTTTTGCGAATGCGTCAGGACAAACTCGCACAGCTCGTGAATCATCTTGAACTCGCTGTTCAAAGAAGTCTTCAGCGCTCTAATTTTGTCTTGCGTCATCTCCCCTCGACTGAAATCGAAAACTTCCTCCGACAGCAATTTCAAGATGCTCATGCAGTTTTCGCACAGCGACTCGCTCGTCCTCGCCGCGCCCACCAAATCCGGAATGAAACTCTGCCAGCGATGCGGCCAATCGTGTTTTAAAATCTGCACCAGCACGTTATTGATCTTGTTGATGTACGCCCGATCCCGCCTAAACGTCGTCTCATCGGCGCTCAACTTGATGATCAAATTGCTCACGAAATTTTTGATCCCCTCGCGTTGGTCGTTCGGCAACAACCCCCATCGGTACTTGATCACCCCATCCAGCACTTGCAGCGCGAAAAACTTCGTATTCGCATTCTTAGACGTCTCCAAGATCCCATCCACGCGCGTCCACGTCTGTTCGTGCTCTTGCAAACTCTGCAAAATCTTCTCCGCCTCCGCGCGCTGTCGCCGTCGAGTCGAACCGTCTTCGTCAGTCCTCAAATTCTCGTCGCCCGTCCCGATCCGCGCGTTTTCGCGTCCGCGCGTCCTCCCCTCGCGTCGCGCGTCGCGCGTCGCGCCGTCCACGCCTCGTCTCCGCGCCTTCGCTCCGCGCCTTCGCTCGCGCGTCGATCATCTCATCGATTCCCCAACCCTTTCGTCCCTCCGCGCGCCCTCGCGCGTTCGCGCCCCGTCCATCGACGTCCCATCGTTCGTCCTCGCCTTCGATCCCGTCTCGGCGCGTTGAAGCGCCCGCTTCCGCGCCCTTTCCGTCCCGATTCGTTCGTTCACGCGTTCGATTCGTCGCACCTTGCCAGAGTCACCGCCGTAGAATTGCTCCACCACCTCGTCCAGCGCCGCGACGTCGCCGTCGAGCACCGCGCGCGCGACGTCCATCGCGTCGTCGCGCCGTCGCGTCGTCGCGATCGCGAGCGCGCGCGCGTGTGCCGGCGGTCGTCGCGACGTCCGCGCAACGACTCGATCGAGCGCCGCACTTCGCGTCGTCGCGCCGCGACGAAGACGCGCGATGCTCGAGCGCGCGCTCGAACGCGCGCCGCTCGACGTGCGCGTCGCCGCGGAGGCGGCCCGCGCGACGCGCGACGCGCGACGCGACGACGCGAGCGACGAGGCGAACGTGCCGGAATTCGCGTTCGACGAGGCGCGACGGCGCGACGACGCGAGCTCGTCGAGCGCGTGGACGACGAGCGAGAGCGACGAAGACGATGGGTCGACGTCGTGCGAGAGCGTGAGCGCGAGGGACGTGCCGAAGTGGTTGGCGCGCGCGCGCGACGGGGGGGACGACGACGACGACGACGAGGACGGCGAAGACGGCGACGCGCCGCCGAGGACGCGGAACGAGATCGCGAACGACGACGGGGCGGTGACGCCGGTGGCGGCGATCGGGAGCGACGAGACGATCGAGGCGGTGGGACGGGTGGTGTCGGTGGTGGGACGGACGATGGTGGTGCAGAGCGGGAGGGGCGACGCGACGCGCGAGCGAGAGACGGATCTGGACGGCGTCGACGAGACGCTGGACGAGGAGAGCGTGCTGTGCACGCGCGATCGGCGAGGGTTGGGAGCGATCGAGGAGGTGTTTGGACCGGTGAGCGCGCCGCTGTACGCGCTGCGGTTGCCGGAGGAGGTGACGGCGGAGACGGGGGACGAGGTGTTCGTCGTCGTCGGGCGGTCGAGGAGGATTCCAAACGTCGCGAGGTTGTATAAGAAGGGGTACGACGCGAGCGGTAAGGATGACGAGGAAGTGGTCGAGGAGGAAGAGTTCAGCGACGACGAAGAGGAAGCCGCGGCGAAAGCGGCGCGGAAAAAGGCGAGCGGAAAGAAGCGATCGTCCGGCGCGCGCGGCGGCGGCGCCAAGCCGTCGCCGATGGGCGGCGGCGGTATGTTCGGCATGCGCGGGCTTCCGCGACCGCCACCGCCGCCGCCGAGCGCGGCAATGGGACAGATGGGCGTCGGCGGCGCGCCGCCGCCACCGTCCGCCGCTGGGCAGCCGATGATGTACGTGCCGGTGCGATACGACGCGCGAGGGCGACCGACCATCGTGATGCCGCCGGCGCGCGGACCGCCGCCGCCGCCGCCGCCGCCACCGTCCGCGTGAGCGAACGCGTTCGTCGATTTAATATTACAATACCGTTCAGTTTAGCGCGCCATCACACGTACAGGGACTCGCGCTCGTTCGCCGCCGCTGCCGGCGTCAATCTCGCCGCCGCGTCCTCGTCGTACGCGCGCGCCGTCGCGAACGCGCTCGCCTCCACCGCCCGCCCCAACCGATGCCTCACCGCCATCGCCGCTCGCCCGCCGTCCGCGTCGAACCTCCCCGCCTCGTGTGCCGGCGCGTACAGCACCCTCGTCTTCGTCCCGCGCGCCTCCAACGCCCGCAGTGTCGTCGCCAGCGCGCCGCCGTCTCGCGCGTCGAGCCCTCGCGCGCCGAGCGCCCTCGCCACGATCCCCTCCGCTCGCGACGCCCGCGCGCCGTTTCGCGCGTCTTCGAACGCGAGAAACGCCTCCGCGTCGTCCACCTCGCGCGCGTCCCGCTCGAGCGCGTCGTCGCGCACCGCCACGACGAAGCACGCCTCGTCCAGCGCGTCGTCGCCCGCGAGCGCGTCCAGCGCGTCGATCGCGTCCAGCGCGACGCGCGCCGCGTCCGCGCGGTCGACGCGCGCGTTCAGCGCGACGAAGGCGTCGTCGCCGTCGCGCGCCGCGCCGAGCGTCGGCGTCGCCGTCGCCGTCGCGCGCGCGTCGTCGTCGTCGAAATCATCGTCGACGACGGCGCGCGACGATCGCGCGCCGTCGTCGTCGCGCGCGACGTCGCGCCACGCGCGATCGCGCGCGAATCCGCCGAGGACGATCGCGACGCCCGCGCGCGCGCAGTCCGCGCCGCCGACGAGCGCGCGCATCGAGCGCGCGAACGACGCGGCGTCGCGGTTTGACCGCGCGCCGACGAATCGTCGAAAAAACGCTTTTTCGAAAACGCACGCGGCGCGCGGAAACCGCGCGACCGACGCGCGAGACGACGACGCGTCGCGCGCGCGCGCGATCGAACGCATGTATGGATTCGAGCGCGCGACGTCGTACGCGACGGCGCGACGGCGCGCGGCGGAGACGGCGCGAAGACGCGACGCGAGGGTCGTGCTCGAGGATGCGAAAAAGATTCGAGCGGCGATCGAGGGCGCGCGCGCGGACGCGATGGATCGCGCGCGCGACGGCGACGAGGACGAGCGCGACGACGATGACGTGAACGACGCGCGTCGCGCGCTGGACGACGTGGAGGCGGCGCTTCGCGAGGACGCCGAGGCGAGCGCGCGGGAGGGGCTGGACGAGGCGAAGCGAGACGCCGAGGTGCGCGCGATGACGGCGGCGGCCGAGGCGCGCGATCGCGATCCGAGGGTCGTGGAGCTGATGGAGGACGCGAGGAACGCGATGGTGGCGCCCGAGGGCGCGCCGCGCGCGCGGGCGGCCGCGGTCGCGTTCGCGGAAAAGGTGGAGCGCGCGTTGGCGATTGAACCAGAGTACTACGAGGCGTCGCTGCAGCTGGGCGCGGTGTATCGCGCGCAGGGGTACGTCGCGCGCGGTCTCTCATGCGTGCGATCGACGTACGAGCACACGCCCAGTTGCGTCGCCGCGTACGTATTCGCGGGACGAATGTGCGAAGATCTGGGGTTGTACAATCACGCCGAGGAGGAGTACGCCAAGTGCGTCAACGTCGCGTTTGACTATCCAGACGCGTGGATCGCGCTGGCGCGACTGATGTGCGTGCAGTTCGGCGCGATCGCGAGTGCGGTGAAACTCATGCGATTGGCTAAATCAGGAGGTCCCGAGGGTAAGTTCGTGAGACCGGGTAAGCATCCGCTGTTGTTGTTCACGCTCGCGCACGCGCTGCATCTCAACGGCTACGCCGCCGAGCCGACGAGTTTGTACACGCAAGCGCTCCACGCGGGCGCGGGAATCATGGCGGTATATCCGCTCGCACGCTTAGCGTGCGATGGTGGAGACGATGAGAGTGTGGAGGCGTACCGCGAAATGTGGCGGAATGCGCGCGAGTCGGTCGCAGAAGCCGAGCGCGGCGAAGATTCCCTCTTCGCTTCGCTCGACATGTTCAACAGTGTGAGCCACGGCGCTCATTGGCACGAACTCCTGACATCGAAAACGCGAGCGCACGAGGCTATCGCGCAGTACGACGGCACTGGCGCGGTCTCATCGCCCACGTTGGTCACGAGTGAGAACATCGATGAAAACTTGAGCTCTGGCGACGCGAATCGTCTCTACGTTCTCAAAGGCGAGCACGTGAAATTTCCAGGCCTTTTCAAACAGCGCAAGAATCGCATCGGGACGCTGGCGTATTTTCGCGAGGAAATCATCGACTCGTCGTCGCGACGATCGCGAGGTGGGCTCATCGCACAGCGACGCGTCGAGGACTGCGTGACGGACGAGCTCGGTCGAAAGTGCTCGGTACGCGTCCGCGCGGCGTTCGTTCCCGATCGCGAACCGAGCTTCGACGTCGCGTACATCGCGCAATACGTGTCAGTGCACTCCGCGGTGCGCGAGTACGGCGATGGCGTGATTTTGGGTGACGAATACGACGACGAGCTGTTCTTGCGCGAGTTCACAAATCGAGGCTTGAGCGGCGACGAAGCCTCCGCCGTGGTGCGAGAAGTCGACATCGATGACTTGTGCGCGCGCTTGCTTGGATTGGACGACATTTCAAAGACTATGATCGCGCAGTGTCAAACCGTCGTGCGCGCTTTCCGCGCGCGCGTCAGGGAAGAACGGAACGTCATACAAGACTCGCATTACGCCGGATACGCCGCCGTCGGCGCTCCGGTATTCTTCGAGCTCGAATTCGTCATAGAAAACGGAGAAAAGCCCCTTCCTTGGCTCATCGGCGTCCACGGCGAGCCGCGCTTCGCGCTCGAGCGCGAGCGCGCGTTCGTGCACGACGTCTGGTCCCGAACTTTCGACGGGCTAGACGGCTCTGGAAGTCAGTGTCGCGGCGGCGCGGTTCGCGACGTCGTCCGCTTCGCGGAATCTATTTGAGTACGCTTGTAACTATTTCTCAGCGACGTTCGAGGACCCGACCGCGCGGCGAGCGCGTCACGACACTCACGTCCCCCGCAGTTTATCCAACCGCGGCGCCGGGAACGATTTCTTCGCCGGCGCGACCTCGCCGACGACTTTCGTCGCCGCGCCTCTCGGCGCCGGAACGTTCGCGTTCGCCTTCGTCAAAACTCGCGGTTTCGGCACCGCGCGCGCCGCGCCCGTCCCCTTCGCGCGCGCATCGCCGCAATCATCCTTCGCCCGCGCCGGCGCCGCGCGCGCGAGTCGCAAACTCCTCCGTCGCTTCCCCGCGCGTTCCGCGCCGTCGCGCGCGTCCGCGCCGTCCCTCGTCCCGAACGCCGCGTCCGACCCGCGCTTCCTCGCGCCCACCACCGCGCTCGGCGACACCAAGAAAAAGCTCGTCGACGCGTCCTCGTCGTTCGCGCTGCGCGCGTCCGTCGTCTCGCGTCAGTCGTCGCGTCGAAACTCAAAAAACTCAAAAAACTCAAACAACTCGCGCGCATCCGTCGCGCGTCCGTCGCGCGTCGCCGCGTCCTCGACCCGCGGTCGTCCGTCGCGCGGTCGTCCTCGACGCGCCTCGCGCCGTCGTCGTCCGTCGCGCGCGCCGTCGTCGCGCACCTCTGCTCTCGAGCCATCGCGCGCGCGTCGACGTGTGCGGCGGCACCGCGCGACGCGCGACGGCGCGCGCGATGGACGCCGCGGCGCTTCGGACGGTGCGCGCGCGACGCGACGCGACGCGAGCCCGCGCGACGCGACGCGAGCCCGCGCGACGGCGCGCGCGCGCGACGACGACGACGAAACCGCGACTTTGACCGACGACGACGACGACGACGACGACGAAGACGCGCGCGCGCGACGGACGCCGACGACGAAACCGCGAGACTGACGACGACGACGACGACGACGACGACAGGCGGACGCGGACGGCGACGGCGTCGTGAACGCGGAGGAGACGGCGAACGCGGAGGCGCGCGCGAGGGAGGACGAGGCGCGACGCGGCGCGGCGCTCGCGAGCGTGCTCGAACCCGCGGCGAGAGAGCGACTGAGCCGAATAGCGATCGTGAAGCCGGAAAAAGCGCGAGCGCTCGAGGAGAGCATACTTCGCGCCGCGCGGGCGGGACGCGTGCACAGGGTGAGCGAACAGGCGTTGATTGGAATGTTGGAAAACGCGTCCGGCGGCGCGAGCGGCGCGGCGAGCGGACGCGTGGGTAAAATTAACTTTGATCGTCGTCGAAACGCCTTCGACGAGGACGATGAGCTGTAGCCTCGACGAACGCCGATTGATTTGAATTGTGATGCGAGACGATGGTCGTTTCATTCGTTTTATGAAGATTGGCGAGCGCGCGCGGCGGGTCGGCTTCGAACGCACTGCGCGCCTCGCGCGATGTCCCGCGCCGACCCGATCGACGTGCCCGCGCTCGAGCGCGCGCTCGAGCGTCTAAAAACTATCCACGCCGACGACGCGCGCGCCGAGGACCGCGCGCGCGCGCTCGAGCGCGAGAACGTCGAGCTCAAACGTTTGGTCGAATCGCTGCGTAATCGTCCCGATGTCGACGCCTCGGCGCCGTCGTCGCGCGCGCGCGGCGTGCGCTTCGAAGACGAGGGCGTCGAGCCAGTCAGCGTGCACCGGAGCGAGAGCGCGGAGTCGCTCACGACGAGCGCCAGGGAAAAGCGGTTGGCTGGCTTCCGCACGAAGAGTCACAAATTCGTCGTTCGCGAGTGCGACGAGCAAGGCGAAGGATTCACGGGCAGCGCGGGCGGCGGCGAGGCCGACGACGATAGCGATGGATTGGACGATGGCGTAGAGCCGCCGTGTGGGCGAGGGCGGGCGAGCGCGCAGTCGTTGATCGAATCGCCGCCGTCGGCGTCGGCGGAGGCGCGAGGGACGCTCAAGGCGGCGTTCGAGTTGGTGCTGGCGAACGACGAGGGAGTGGAAGTCCTGGAACCGCTCGATAGAAAGATCCGCACGAAGCAGAAAGGTTTGCCGCACAGTAAGTTTTCCTGGCTCGAGGCGCCGAGGAATGCGCTTGTGGTGAAGAAGATTCACGACGCCGCGGCGGCGGAGATGCTGATTCGCGCGACGCGCGTGCTGAAGAGTAAGGGCGTTACCGCTTGGCTCGAACGCGCGGTGTGGGATGAGTTCGCCGAGTTACAGGGTGATTGTCAGACTTGGGATGCAGGCGATGCAAGCTTTCATCTGGATGAGATTATCGATTTCATCGTCGTCTTGGGCGGGGACGGCACGATTTTGTGGGCATCAAAGTATTTCCCGAAGGCGATGCCCCCCGTGGTGCCTTTCGCCATGGGTTCGCTCGGATTTCTCACGTCGCACAGGGTGGATGACATGGAGAAGAAACTCGCTGTCGTGATGCAGGGAGATTTTACGATCTCGATGCGAAGCCGACTCGTGGCTAAAGTCGTCTCAGCCGAAGGCGTGTCGTCGCAGTGGCGATACGTCCTAAACGAAGTTCTCATCGATCGCGGTCCGAAGCCGGTCATGGTCGAGCTCGATATCGCAGTCGACGGTTATCACGTCACCAAAGTCGCCGCTGATGGCGTCATTTTAAGCTCCCCCACCGGGAGCACGGCGTACTCGCTCGCCGCCGGCGGCTCCATGGTGCATCCCGGCGTACCGGCGCTGTGCGTCACCCCGATTTGTCCGCACTCCCTCTCTTTCCGCCCCATCGTTCTGCCTGACTCCGTCGTGGTCACCATCACGTGCCCGCGCGACGCTCGCAACACCGCCTGGGCCGCGTTCGACGGCAAATTCCAAACCGAGCTCGCCCGCGGCGACGCCGTCGTCGTGCGCGTCGCCGGTTTTCCCGTCCCGAGCGTGTGCAACGCCAGCGAAAACAACGATTGGTTCGCCGCCGTTAAGCAGGGATTACTCTGGAACGCCCGCGGTGCCGATCAAAAGCCCATAGAACGAAAGACTTAGCCCGCGGCGACGTTTGCCTTGTAACTCGCGCCTCGCGCCTCAGCCGTCCCAGACTTCGACGCGCGATGAGCACAAACGCCGCGGGACTGTCTCAGCCCTCCGGCCCCGCCGCGTGGAAAGGCTTCGCGAGCGGCTCTTTGGGCGCCATGGCGTCGGGCGCGGTGACGCACCCGATAGACCTCGTCAAAGTTCGCATGCAGCTCAGAGGCGAGGTGGATAAAGCGGCGGCCGCCGCATCTTCGCGCGCCTCGACGCGCGCGCCGGGGATGGTGTCCACGTTCGCGCACGTCCTGCGAGTGGAAGGCGCGCTCGGACTTTACAAAGGGCTCACGGCGTCGCTGATGCGACAGGCGTCGTTCATAGGGACCAAGTTCGGGGCGTACGACGCGCTCAAGGCGGCGCTGCGAAGCGAAGGCGACGAAAAGTTGCCGTTTTGGAAGATGACGATGTGTGGGATCGGCGCGGGCGCGATCGGCGCGGCGGTTGGAAATCCAGCGGACTTAGCCATGGTGCGGATGCAGGCCGATGGACGGTTGCCGGTGGAGTTGCGAAGGAATTATCGCAACGGCGCCGACGCGTTGATGCGAGTGGCGAGAGAGGAAGGCGTCGGAGCGCTCTGGCGAGGGTGCGCGCCGACGGTGAATCGAGCGATGATCGTCACGGCGAGTCAGATGGCGGTGTACGATCAAGCCAAGCATTACATCGTCGAGCACACGTCGTTAAACGATGGATTGTTGGCGCAAACCGGGGCGTCGTTTGGCGCCGGCGTCGTCGCCGCGCTGACGTCGAACCCGATCGATCTCGCCAAGTCGCGCTTGATGAGCATGAAAGCCGACGAACACGGTAAAATGCCGTATTCTGGGACGTTAGATTGCATCGCGAAGACGGTCAGACGCGAGGGCGTGTTCGCCGTGTACAAGGGGCTCGTCCCGACCACCGCTCGGCAGGTACCGCTCAACATGGTGCGGTTCGTGAGCGTGGAGTGGATGAAGCGCTTGCTTGAGCCACTGTGAGTCGCACCCACGGTAACACTTCGTTCGCGTCCGTTGTCGCGCGTTGCTCGACGCGTAATAGCTTATTTAATTTCTAGCACGAGTTGGTTGGTACGCCGCGTCCCGCCGCCACAGTTCGCCTCCCTAGAGCGATCGCTCGAGCGACATGACCTCCGCATCCGCGGAGGCGGTGTTGAACCTCGAAAACATCGCGCGCGACATCTACGAGCGCCCCGATCGCGCGTCCGCGCTCGCCAGGGACGCACACGTGGAGTATTTGCTCGGTGGCCTGAGAACGCTCCCGACCGCTTTCACCTCGCTCGACGCCTCGCGGGCGTGGGTCGTGTACTGGTGCGTGCACGGACTCGCACTTCTCGGTGTGGACCTACGCGAGCGCGATGAAGCGCTGGCGTCGGACGTCGTGCGGTTTTTGAGGCGCTGCCGAAGTCGACGCGGCGAGCGCGCGTGCTTTGGCTTCGGCGGTGGTCCGGGACAGATGCCGCACATCGCGACGACGTACGCGGCGACGTGCGCGTTGGTGACGATCGGCACCGATGAGGCGCGCGAGGCGATCGTAGGGGCGGATTTGAGGGCTTTTTTGTTGTCTCTGAAGGATTCGCGCACGGGTGGCTTTCGCGTGCACGAAGGCGGCGAGAGCGATACGCGAGGATGCTACGCCGCGTTGGCGACCGCGCACTTGTGCGGAGTCCTCGATGAAGAGTTGACGCGTGGTGTGAGCTCATTCGTGGCGAGCTGTCAGAGTTACGAGGGTGGTATCGGTGGCGAGCCGCGTGGGGAGGCGCACGGCGGTTACACGTTTTGCGGGCTCGCGGCGTGCGCGTTGGCGGGCGACATTGGGGCGTTAGATCTAGCGAGTCTCGAGCGCTGGTTGGCGAACAGGCAAGGAGAGATCGAGGGCGGGTTTAATGGTCGAACGAACAAACTCGTTGATGGGTGCTATTCGTTCTGGCAAGGTGGTTGCTTTCCGCTGTTGGCCCTCGCGAACTCGCACCTTCTCGAACAGTTTATTCACCAAAGCCGACACGTGGTGACACCAGAAGGCTCTCAAATCGATCCAAGAGATTTCGCATTCAATGCTCGTCCCATGGGTGCGTGTGCGGCGACTTTGTTTACGCCCGCAGAGTTTCCGTCGTCGATCCCTGCGCCGGCTCCGTTTGCGAACGGCGCCCTGCAAGGGTGGATTCTGGATTGTTGCCAATCCGAACAGGGTGCGGGCGGGTTGCGCGACAAGCCTGGAACGGGTCGAGATCACTATCACACGTGTTATTGTCTCAGCGGCTTGAGTCTGGCGCAGCATTTCGGACGTTGTGGCGTTGTTGAGGTAGTCGGACCGACGGAGTCGAACGCGCTCGTAAAGCTCGAACCTCTCGTAAATGTCGTCGAGCACAAGTACACGGCTTGGATGAGTAGAAAGCACTAGAAACTAGAATTAATTAATTCGCTATAGGTATAGAAGTTAGCGGCTTCGGCGGCCGGCCCGCGCGACGAGAAGCCTTACCACGAAGATAGCAGCAGATGCGGTGGCGGTGCGCGCAATCGACGTCAGCGGCGACGAAGCGTGCGCGTCGATCGCGTCACGTTGCGATTGAGCTTTCTCGAGCTCGTCGCGAGCCAACAGATCGTCGTAAGCGTTTTCTTTCAACGCGTTCAACACGTACGCATCTCTCTGCGCCACTTTGAGTTCGCTTTGTTCTAAAATCCATCGCTCAAACAAGTTACGAAACAACCGCACCTTGCATCGAATACGCACCACTGAAATAACCACGCAGCCCGCACGCTCGACCGTCGTGGACCGCTTACCCCGTTTCGTCTTTGAGTTCGCACTCGGTTCGCGATCGACGTATCGCTCCTCCACGGTGAACTCCATCACGTTCGCGCCCAACGTCGGGACGACGCGCGTCGTTCTCGACAGTGTCTCCGGGTCGAACTCCGAATACTCCGTGTACGCCTGCGACTTGCGCGCGAATCGAGCCATCCATTTTGGCAATCGCAGCGTCGGTTCGCTGTACGCCTTACGATGTAATCGCCGCGGTCGCGGGTATTCGTCGACGTTGTCCCAGAACCGCATGCCCAATCCATTGACGTGCACGTCGCGCTGAAACGCGCTCGAGAGCATTAAATCGTAGTATTGACGCGCGGACACGGGGTAGAGGGTGTCATATCGCGCCTCGCGAGGCATCGGGCGACACGCGCGCGAGCGCTCCTCGAGGCTCCGCGGTGTGCTGCTTCCACAAAAAGCGCTATCCAGAAATAGCTCGGCGACGCCGCGATCATCGACCGCGACCGATCAATCCACAACTCGCGATTGATTAAAAGAGCACTAAGGGCTATACGAATACGCGTCGTCGTGCGCTGGTGAATCGCCGACGGCGTCGCTTCGAGTCTTTATTTCAGCGAAGCGCGTCGCGCGAGCGGCACGTCCGAGTCCGAGTCGTCGTCGTCCAACGCCACCGTCGGTTTCACCTGTTCTTCACTCATCGCTTCCGTCTTCACCTCCGATTTCGGTTCCTTCTTCACCGTGGTCGTCTTTTTCACCGCAAGCTTCGGCACCGCTCTCCCCTTACTCTTCAAAAACCGCTTGTACGCGTCCGCCTGCGCCTCGGCGTCCTCGAGCAACCCGTGCTCCATCAACCACACCTCCGCCATCACGCTCTTCGGATTCTGTCGCCTCAACGACGCGTAAAACTTCCTCAACGGATCCGTCTCGTCCGGCGCGTCCCGCTTCTGTCCGTGCAATTCGTAATCGTTCTTCGGCGCCTCCGCCTTCGCCGTCGCCTTCTTCTTCGTCGCCGCCTTCTTCTTCTTCGTCGCCGCTTTCTTCTTCTTCGCCGCCGGCTTCTTCACCCCCGCCGGTTTCTTCGTCCCCTTCCCCGCCGGTTTCTTCCCCGTCGCCGTCGTCTTCGGCGGCATGCCGTCGTCCGTCGTCCGTCGTCCGTCGCTTTGCGCGATCGATTCAAACCGAATGCCGCGCCCGTGAATTCGCCGTCTCGCGCGCGTTCGCGCCTTCTGTTTGCCCTCGTCGCCGCGTCGTCCGTCTTCGGCGCTCGTTCGCGCTCGATCGCGCGCTTTCGGCGCGTCGACGCGTGCCGCGCGCGCGCCGCGCGCCGCGTTCGACGCGACGCGACGCCGCGCGACGCGCATCGCACCGGGCAAACAGTCCGCGGGGTGACCGAATGTCCGAACACCTGTTTACACCGCGCGACCGCGGTCGATCGCGTACTCCGCGCGCGCGCGATCCCATGAAGAATCAAATCCAGCA